>OJSE01000751.1_pt1 | contig 47048 bp, 38 predicted proteins | sample 1599351 | NCBI WGS metagenome assembly OJSE01 (sample SAMN04168656, study PRJEB22393) | human gut metagenome | biome: human gut microbiome; feature: stool | host: Homo sapiens | collected 2014-03-17 | reverse complement strand
GCCTCGGCTTTCTCTTAGGAGGCGAGTGCTCTATCCAGCTGAGCTATATGGACATATATGGTTGTGAAACATTTCGAACACTTCCAAAAGTTTCACAACCATTATTTTACTATATTTATTTTGAAATTACAAGAATTAATTCTAAATTCGAAAACTTAATAGTGCAGCTGACCCTGCAGCCAGATTGTTCCTTTGAAGCGGCGTCCAACTGCCGGTTCACCGAGAAGATCTTTGCTGTTGATGCAGATATCAAACTGTATATCATTGCTCTCTATAGTCATCTGGCAGATTTCTTCACCTGTCAGGATATTCTTAAATTTCATGATATCCAGAATCTCACCAAGAACATTATACTGATCACATTCGATTCCATAAGGCATGAAATAAGAGTCCACGATCGTGAGAACATCATCTGTAACAATTCTCTGGGAAATCATGGAGTAAGTATCCATATCCTCCATTGTAAGACTCTCCATAGCTTCCTCATCACCATTACGCGCTGCTGCAATCAGATTAGTCCTGTTTTTGGAAAGCTCTCTCTCCACCTTTACCGCTTCCTTATCCTTCTGCAGCGGAAACAGGATCTTTCCCTCAGAAGCCAGACCGGAAACCGTCACCGGACGGTCCCCCGGGTCTTTCAGGCCTTTGTATTTCTCCTGCATATATTCTGCCAGATTCTGCAGATAAAAGATCATAGTCACGCCAATACGCAAATCATCACATGCTCCTGCATAAGATTCCTTATCTGTATGACGTTCAACAGTCACTTTTTCCTTGGATGTGATTCCTGTTCCCCTGAAAAATGGGAAATAATATTCCACGTGAAACTCACCGTTCTCATCGTACTGACCACAAACGCTGATTCCACAGTCACAGCCATAATTCTTGGAAAACTGTACAAATACGCCTTCCGGATGATTTTCCACGCAAACCTTTTCATCGTAGCTTGCGATCACATCACGGATGATCTCTTTTATTTCACTTCTTCTGGTAATCTGTGAAAAACCAACGGTCTTTAAATAACTGTGCACAAGAACACCTCCCTGAAAAAGCCTGCGTTTCTCTTACGCGCGTGTCTTTTTCTCAATCTTTGTCATACCGCCCATATATGGCTGCAGAGCTTTTGGAATGTTTACAGATCCATCTGCATTCAGGTTATTCTCCAGGAAAGCAATGAGCATTCTCGGAGGTGCTACTACTGTATTGTTTAATGTATGAGCAAGATATTTCTTGCCATCTTTGCCGTTTACACGGATTTTCAGACGACGTGCCTGTGCATCTCCAAGGTTGGAGCAGCTTCCTACCTCAAAGTATTTCTTCTGACGTGGAGACCATGCTTCAACATCGAGGGATTTTACCTTAAGATCAGCAAGGTCACCGGAGCAGCACTCAAGCGTACGAACCGGAATATCAAGAGAACGGAACAGATCTACTGTATTCTGCCACAGCTTGTCGAACCACATCTTACTCTCCTCTGGCTTGCAGACAACGATCATCTCCTGTTTCTCGAACTGATGGATACGGTAAACACCTCTCTCCTCAAGTCCATGAGCACCTTTCTCTTTACGGAAGCACGGAGAATAGCTTGTAAGTGTCTTCGGAAGCTCTTCCTCCGGGATGATCTGGTCAATGAATTTACCGATCATGGAATGCTCACTTGTTCCGATCAGGTAAAGATCCTCACCTTCGATCTTGTACATCATAGCATCCATCTCCGCAAAGCTCATAACGCCTGTAACAACGTTGCTTCTGATCATGAAAGGCGGTACGCAGTAAGTAAATCCCCGGTTGATCATGAAATCTCTTGCATAGGAAATTACTGCGGAATGAAGGCGTGCGATATCACCCATCAGATAATAGAATCCGTTACCGGCAACACGTCTTGCGCTGTCAAGATCGATTCCATCAAAATTCTCCATGATATCTGTATGATACGGAACTTCAAAATCCGGAACAACCGGCTCACCAAATTTCTCAATCTCTACGTTCTGGCTGTCGTCTTTACCGATCGGTACAGAAGGATCGATGATGTTCGGGATCACCATCATATCTTTCAGAAGCTCTTCCTCAACCTCTTTCTCTCTCTGAGAAAGTTCCTCAATACGAGTTCCGGATGCAGCAACCTGTTTTTTAACCTCTTCTGCCTCTTCTCTTTTTCCCTGGCCCATAAGAGCACCGATCTGTTTGGAGATCTTGTTTCTCTCAGCACGGAGAGCCTCAACCTCCTGCTTGATCTCTCTGTTTTCTTTATCAAGTTCGAGAACCTTGTCAACCAGCTCCAGTTTGCTGTCCTGGAACTTATTGCGGATATTCTGCTTTACAACCTCCGGATTCTCTCTCACAAACTTAATGTCTAACATGATATTCCTCCTGTATTAAAAATATTCTTACTCTTTGCAGTTTTTTATTCCTTCTCAATCTCACCAAGGCCAAAGTTTACTGCTTTTCTCAAAGCTTCCACTTCTTCCTGACTAAGTACAACATAGGACTCACCTTTTACGATCTCCTTTAAATAAAGGAAACAGTTATCGCGGCTGTGAACCGCATTCAAGATCAGACCCGTATTGTTTTTATCAAGAAGCGCCAATGCAAAGCTGAGTTTTCCACCTACATCATCAAATGCATCATACTTTTCAACGCCATATTTGCTGAACATTACATTCATATTTTTTTTGATAAAGCTGATGTCATGATCATGATCTTCCTTTGCTTCATACAGCCGGTCGATCTGTGCAAATTTTCTTACAAAAACTTTTTCCAGTGACTGTGCATCTCCGCCTCTCATAAACATCTTGTACTTCCGTTCCAAACGGCTGAGACGCATATTGCTACTCACCACATTGATCAGAAGAATGATGGTAAGGATCAGCAAAACAATGATCACAATCCCGGAATCAATTCCCATGCTTTCAAAAATCCCGCTCATTCTGCCTCCTATCTGATAGATTCGAACAGATCAATGATCCTCTCCAGTTCATCTCTGGAATAATATTCAATTTCAATTTTACCTTTGTTGTTCTTCTTTCGCTGAATGGATACCTTTGTTCCCATGATACCTTTCATTTTTTCTTCCAGGCTCTCATAAATGGCATCTTCTGCTGTGTTTTTCTCTGTTTTTACTTTTTTCGCAGGAGAAACCAGATTCTTTACAAGTTTTTCCGTCTCACGAACACTGAGTTTTTCATCAAAAACCTTCATGGCTGTTGTTTCCTGAAGAGCTTCATCAGAAATTCCCAGAAGTGCTCTCGCATGACCAGCTGAGATCATATCTGCAATTACCATTTCCTGAACTTTTGAGGAAAGCTTCAGAAGACGCATGGAATTAGTTACTGCAGTTCTGCTTTTGGCAACTCTGTCTGCGATTTCATCCTGTTTCAGGTGAAACTCTTCCATCAGACGTTTGTATGCCATCGCTTCCTCTATAGGATTCAGGTCTTCCCGCTGAATGTTCTCGATCAGGGAAATTTCTACGATTTCCTGGTCTGTAAACTCTTTTACAACAACAGGAACTTCCTTGAGCCCTGCCATCTTGGCAGCTCTCCAGCGGCGTTCGCCTGCAATGATCTCAAAATAATCCTTCTTATCGGATACCAACAACGGCTGAAGAACACCGTACTGTTTAATGGATTCCGAAAGTTCCAGCAGCGCATCCTCATCAAAATGTCTTCTGGGCTGATTCAGATTTGGTTCTACGCTGGAAATTTTCACAAGTCGTTCTGCGGCCGGATTATCTTTTTCAGTTGGTTTGTCTTTTTTTACAACTGCAGATCTTGTCTTTTTTGCAGGTTCCTTTGACGGACCGCCTGCTTTGTTCGGGATCAGTGCGTCAAGACCCTTTCCAAGGCCTCCTGTTCTTCTTCCAGCCATCACTCGTCCTCCCTGCCTATAACTTCTTCTGCCAGGAGGCGATAACTCTCTGCTCCTGTAGATCGTGAATCGTACAGATTGATCGGTTTTCCATAGCTTGGTGCCTCTGCAAGTCGTACATTTCTCGGTATGATCGTTTTGTATATATTCTGGTCCAGGTTTTCTTTTACATTTTCTACAACCTGAAGTGACAGATTTGTTCTGGCATCATACATAGTAAAGACCACGCCTTCGATCTTCAATCTCTTATTCAATCGGTCTCTTACCAGTTCGATGGTATGTATCAACTGTGACAAACCTTCCAATGCATAATACTCACACTGAATCGGCACCAGAACGGAGGTTGCGGCTGTCAAAGCATTAATTGTAAGCATACTCAGTGACGGCGGACAATCCATGATTATGTAATCATATTTCCGGCGAAGTTTATCCGTGATCTTTTTCAGAATAAATTCTTTATCCTCAAGATCAACCAGTTCAATTTCTGCACCGGAAAGATTCATATTCGATGGTATCAGGTCAACATTATCTACAACGTTCTTTATAATGGTATCCTTGGTCTCTGCTTCTCCAAGCAGCAGCTCATAAAGGGTGTTTTCTACTGCATTCTTGTCTGCGCCAAGTCCACTGGTCGTATTTCCCTGCGGATCAATGTCGATGGCAAGAACCTTTTTCCCTTTTTCAGCAAGGCAGGCCGATAGATTGATGGCTGTCGTTGATTTTCCAACCCCGCCTTTCTGATTGGCAACTGCAATGATTCGTCCCATTGTACCCCTCCTTTTTATTTTTTTAAGGGATTTTTACTCATTGGATATCATTATAACACTTTTATTTTTAAACTGCCACATAATGTTTCACGTGAAACAATAGAAAATAGGTTTTGAATTATTTTATTTATTGTGTAGTATACCCAAACTCATTCCGAACTAAACAGAAGTTTGACAGTAACAGTACATCGATTATAAAGTCCATCAACTCCGCATAAACTTCCAGTTTTATTTGCTGTCAATCAGACTATATATTTTACGCCATTACGCCATAAAAACGTACCGAGAAATGAAGTTCCCATTTATAGATATTTTGCTGAAATTGTTCTGATTTATCGTAATCTCGAAAATAATTCGATTTTCTCGGTATAGATATATTATCTTTTATGGAACCTTGCACACTGCTGCTACATAGACATCGAAATCCCTTTCTTTTACAACATTTATAGCATTTTCAAATTTTATCTGAACACTAAAAACATTATTATTATCAAGCGAACAAAAGTATCTGTAACCGCATTCGCAGTTCTACACTGAATAACTGCTTCGCGATTTACCAAAAGGACTACAAGCTACTCTTCCCTGATAAGAAGCAGTTCTTCAACCACTGCTTATCGTTTCTTGCAATTGAAGCCAAAAACAGTGGGACCTCCTGATTCGAGTCATACAAACAAAAGCATCCGCAGTTGCTACGCAGCTTTACACCGAATAACTGCTCCGCAGTTTATCAAAACTTGCTTGTACTCTTCCTGATACAAGCAAGTCACCAACCGCTGCTTATTGCTTCTTACACTTGAAGCAGGGGCCCCCCTGACGCGATTAAAAACTATATCACGCTACCGTAAAGCGCATATGAGTTGTCGTTGTTGCGAAACATTTTTTAAGTCAAGCGGATAAAAACATCCTCTTCACTACTGCTCATAGCTTAATAAATGCTTCGCAGTTTATCAGAAGGAGACTGTACTTCTCCTGATACAAGCAAGTCCCCAACCGCTGCTTATTGTAGTTCACAATTGAAGCAGGTGAATTACTTGATTCGATTAAAATCTATATTAAACCTACCATAAAACACATAAGCACGAACTACAGCTGTTTTTTATTTCTGCAATTGTCAAAGATGGGGTTATAACTCTTTATTCTTAATCTGTCTTCGGATGTTTCACGTGAAACATCCGAAGATGGATTATCAAACCAATATTCATAATTGAATCAAGTGACTTCCTCGATCCGGTTAAAAATGCCATCAACGAAATCGATCCAGGACACGGTTTGACTTGTAACTGCAAGGGTACTGAACAGTTACGAACACATTATAAAATCAATGAGAAATATCAAAAAAATACTCCGATATATTCTCTCTGGCATTATCTATATCACGAAAGCATATAAAAAATACAAGAAACTCCATCCACAAAATAATGTGGCTGTTATCTTTATATTCCCCAAAAGCATCTATATATAGTAAATGGAAACTTCTTTTCCCGGAGTGTTTTTATAGTGTGAAATACATGTATCTCTCGCGAAAAAAAATATAATATTATGAAACTGAAATTTTCGATTTTTGTTTATTTTATTATGTTTACGAAAGATTTGCGTATTTATTTCATTTTTCTTCCAATCCTGTTATATATTCGTTATGTACATGTTAACTAAAGGCTTTTTCAAGCATAGTTTCATTTTGTAATATCCAATATAAAATGTATCTGAATAAGGTTCCGGCATAGAACTGGCATAAAATAAATTTCACTTAATAGGCTTTTTTCTTCTAAATCAAGCCGTAAAAGACTTCCCTGTCTTCCCTTTATCCCAGTCATGCGGACAAAAATTTTTGCATTCGATCACAGTTTTACACAAAATAGCTGTTTTACAGTTTATCAGGAAGAGTACAAGTATTTTCCCACCCACAGCTTATTGTTTTTTTGTAATCGAAGCAGCTGCTTTCTTTTATTCGATCAATCAAAATTTCACATGTTTAAAGTAGGAACGGATCTATATTTTATCTTTTTGCCGTATGTGTGCAGGTGCACATTTTATATTTTAAGGCTTTTTATATGTACATGCGTGTAAAGTACGTTTTATCGTACTTTTTTTATTTAAAGTACTATAATTTGTACTTTAATACTTTTTTATTCGTAAATATCCTATTATTTCTCTTTATTTGCCAGTATTTTCTTTTATAAAGTCCTTTTTATCGTACTTAACGTTTGTGTTATTATCATTATCATAGTGTTCTCTTCGCAGAAATAATCTCTCATTTCTCTTTATTTCATCCTTACTCTTATATCGTTCTTCTATAAAATCCCCCATATTTTCCGCCTTCCCCTCCATTTTTTCATATAAATACACATTTTTACTACATTCACTTAACTTGTTAATTCCCCATCCAGTTCACAAAAGCATCTGACCGAAATCATGGGGAATACTGATGACAGTATCTGGCAACTCACCTTCAAGTGTGCAAACATATCTATCCAATTTGGGATCAAACGAATAAAAATACCCGTATTCGCTACGCAGTTCTACACCCAATAGCTACTTTGCAATTTATCAGGACCTGCTTACAATGTACCCATAACAGTGGCCACATGAATTAGTGCAGTACCTTGTTTTTAGACATGCCCACTATTCTTTTCCCTGCTTCTAAACGCCGTTGCATTCTTCCTAATACACGCCACCCACTGCTTATTACTTATTACTTTTTCGTAATTGAAGCAGGGGACTTACTGTTAACTGGTAATATTATCCTCCGAGTTTTTTTGTGCGCAAAGACCACTGAAAGCCCTGGACATACCATGCAAATTTATGTGATTAGCATAATTTCTGTGCATCGCGAAGTGTATTACCAAGAACGGAGTGATCAGTAATCAGGAAACTTCTTGATTTAAAATTCAAGCAGATAAAAGCATCCGCTTCACTACTTGCTCATAACCGAATAAGTGCTTCGCAGTTTATCCGAAGGAGCCTGCACTTCTCCTGATGCAAGCAAGTTCCCCTGATTATTGCTTTTCGAAATCGAACCAGGGGACTTATTTGATTCAGTTAAAAACATCTTCTCTTGCCTCATTTTCCCCTGAAATGCTATAATCCATAAAGAAAGCATCCGCAAACTCCTTGCAGTTTGCGGCTAATACATTGTTTCGTAAATAACTATACCAATCGCGTGGGATGTGGATTCGAATGTGCAGGTATAAAAATGCAGGCGTAGCTGGCTATGCTGAGGCTTTTAGATCTGTGCAGTCGGATTCACCAACAAGTAATTGGTATAGTTATTTCGAAAACAATGTACTAGTACAGCGAAAATTAAGTTTCTGCTATATTGACGTAGGATGATTTTCTCATATGCAAGGCGAAGGAATGAGGCGTAGCGGTGGCTACGGCGATTGACGACAACGCAGCATATGAAAAATCAGACAAGTCAATATGGCGGTTACTTAATATTCGCTGTACTAGTCATTTATCATCTGATTGAAAGGAATATTTTATACATGAACACCACAAATAATCGCAACGATTTCTATAAAAAACAATTAGACAAGACTTTAAATGGCAATGAAAAGATCGAAACTGCCATTGCAGCACTCCAAAAAGAAGCAACCGAAGAAATGCTTGCTCATACTCTCACCGTGATCCGTCACAGAATGCAGGAGCAGGCACAGCTGATCATTGCTGTAGAACCTCCAAAAGGTGATGGAAAAATTTCTCTTCATGCGATCAAAACCAACGACGGAAAGCAATGGTGGGCTGCATTTACCAGCTTTGACGAAGAGTTAAAAGGCAGTGATAAGATCATGTCCACATTTACCGCAGATATTGATAAGATTTTTGCTTCTGCATTGCAAGAGCCGTCTGTTGAGGGAGTAATTCTCAATCCATGGAACCGCACACTAATGCTGAACAAAACCCTTATCAACATCATCCTCGGCAATCCTGTATAGCATCAGCTCTGTCGGATAACAAGTCCAATGTTTCACGTGAAACACTTGGTATTTTACTGAAGTATAAAAGCATTCCAGCGGATAACAGCATCCTCTTCGCTACTTGCTCATAACAAAATAACTGCTTTGCAGTTTATCAGAAGGAGATTTTCCTCCTCCTGATACAAGCAAGTCCACGCCCTCTGCTTATTGCTCTTCGCAATTAAAGCAGGGGACTTACTTGATTCGGTTCGAAATCTGATTTCTATGTATCATGAAGCGTATTGGCGATGCTACTGTTCACTGATAATATTCCGTAAGTTTTTTTATAAACGAAGGTCGTAGAAAGCCCGAAGCCATACCGCACCAAATTATGCGATCAACATAAATTCTTTGCATTGCGAAGCGCGTTACTAAAAGCAGAACGAACAGCAACTTAGCGATCATTGTCAAGAACAGAATGGACAGTAGCGTCAGCATACAATAACAAGGTTAGGGTTCCCACAAAAGCATTGTAAATTTTTCGTTCCTGTCGTATAATAAAGCAAAGAAATATTCAGAAAAAATCAGATCAGATACCTGAATTACGTTACATCTGTCCTGATTATTTTTACGAATTCCAGGAGGCTTTTTAATGAAGAAAAATGGACACAGACTACTTACTCTTGCAGCTTTAGTCGGAACTGCCGCAGGTGTTATTCATATTGCTAACCGTTTCATAGATGCCACATCTCAGCTTAAAGATATGCTGGAACAGCCACACAGTAGAACCTATGACTGGCGTTTTGGAAAGATTTTTTATACAAAACAGGGACATGGCACCCCTATTCTTCTTATTCATGATATCATGCCAGGTGCTTCCGGTTATGAATGGAATGCCATAGAGAAGCAGCTCGCAACCGAACATACCGTTTACACCATTGATCTTCTTGGATGTGGACGTTCCGAAAAACCGGATATTACTTATACCAATTTTGTATTTGCTCAGTTACTCTGTGATTTTGCCAAGAATGTGATTCGTGAGGAAACCGATGTTATTGCCAGTGGTTTCTCAGGTTCTTTTGCGATCATGGCTTACCGTAACAATTCCGACCATTTCCGCAAGATCATGCTGGTCAATCCACCAAGCTTCAGTTCCCTGAAGCAGGCACCTTGTAAAGACAACAAGCTCTTTAAGTATTTTATCGAGCTTCCGATTTTCGGAACTCTGATCTATCATATGGTAGCTTCCCGCGAATCCATCAGCAGTCTGTTTATGGAAAAGCTGTTCTACAATCCCTTCCATGTAACAGATACACTGGTAGACACCTATTATGAATCCGCTCACAAGGGCGGTTCCAACGCCAAATATCTGTATTCCAGCTACATTGGCAAATACCTGAATATCAGCATTAATAATGCCGTAGAATCTTCCGATGCATGCATCTATATTATTTCCGGAGAAAAAGAAGCTTCCGCTTCTCTTATCGCAGAGGAATATCAAAAGCTGAATTCTTCCATTGAAACCGCTGTGATCCCGGAAACCAGACATCTTCCTCATCTGGAAGATCCGGAACATTTCCTGGAACAGGTAGCTATTTTCCTGTAAAAACAACTTATGATCCGGCATCAAAATTTATCTATAGTAATTTTGGAAATCAACGTATCAAAAGAACATTGTTTATGTTCGGAGCCGTTGAGCTTCATGCAGTAATTTGTGGAAATGCTATAAACCAACAAAAAGTCAATAAAAAAAGAGTACTGTTTCACGTGAAACATGAGTTTTTTCCTCAAACAAACGTGAAACAATACTCTTTATTTTTTACCAGACTCACAGCATGCATCCGGACATTTCTCTTACCTAAGTGCCTGCTCCAGATACATGTGTGTTGTATTATCGATCAGCTTATGTGTCAGCTCTGCCATATGCTGTGTACTCTCCTGATTCTCAGAAGACAGCCATGTCTTGATCATTCCCACGCATCCATTCAGACAAAACGCATACGCATACTCAATATCACGGTTGTCTTTCGGCAGACGAATTGACAAGCGATGCAGCACTGTATCTGCGATCAGTTTTTCTATACGATTCACAAAAGCCATATCTCCATTCTTTCCAAGAAGTGCGATACAAATATCCTTATTATGATCCAGGATCGTAAATATCTGCTCAATAAAAGGATACGAGCTCTCCTTATTATTAAGAGGATCCAGAGGATAGTCTGCCACCAGATGCGTGATTTCCTCCATCAATTCAGCCTCTATGGATTCCAGCATCTGATAGATATCTGTATAGTGAAGATAAAATGTGGAGCGGTTGATATCAACTTCTTCCACCAGTTCCTTTACCGTAATTTCCTTAATACTCTTCTTCTGCATAAGACGGGCAAGCCCCGCTCGCAACTGTGCCTTGGTCTTACGTACTCTTCTGTCAACTTTTTCCGCCATCTTAATTCCCCCTGCAATTCGAAAAAGCAAGCACGTTTCCTCCGCCTCAATCACCTGTTACTTACGATACTCTGCAACTGTCATACAATGCATAATGCATCAAACGAATAAAAGCATTCGCTTTCTCTACGCCGATCTGCATGATACCAGATATCTGCTGTTGTTAAGAATTGACAAGATCAAAATTGTTAACGACGCCGACCTACACGATACCAGATATCTGCTGCATATTTGTGTTGAAACATAGGAATCCTGTCTGCATTTAATATTACCAACTGCACATAAATTCAAAGGAAATAACGTACTTTTTGTCTATTATGCAGTTTTTTATTTGTAATAGACACTTCCATTATTTCCGTCTATTAATATACATTCAGTAAAGATTTAATGGTTGTATCTGTGGTATGTGTTTAGTATAATACATCACGTAAAGAAAATCAACACTTTGTTTGATAATGGAATATAAAGCTATTAATAGATTTTAATATGATTAATAGATCTCGTCGCCATTACTGGAATAAAGTTTGATTAATCAACTATGTTTGATAATACAATTTAATAAGAAAGGGATAGGTAATATGATCAAAAACGAATGGAAAAGCTTACTTCGTAACAAGCTCATGCTTATCGTCGTAATCGCCATTATCGTAATCCCGATCATCTATGCAGGTCTGTTTCTGAAATCCATGTGGGATCCTTACGGAAACGTAGACAGCCTGCCAGTGGCCGTGGTAAACGAAGACAAACCTGTCGAGTATAATGGCAAGACCTTAAGCATAGGTAAGGACATGACGGATGAGCTGAAAGACAACGACTCAATGGCATTTAACATTGTAGACAGCAAGACAGCAGAGGACGGTCTGGCCAATGGAACCTATTACATGGTTATCAAAATCCCGGAAAATTTCTCCGCAAACGCAGCCACTGTAATGGACGACGATCCAAAGCAAATGGAGCTATCCTATGAGACAAACCCTGGAACCAACTATATCGCCTCCAAGCTCAGTGAAACAGCAATGCTGAAGCTTCGTGATAACATTGCTTCCAAGGTTACGGAAACCTATACAGAAACCGTTTTTGATTCTATCTCAGAAGCAGGTGACGGAATGCAGGAAGCTGCAGACGGATCCGGAAAGATCGAAGACGGACTGAATACAGCAGCTGATGGTAACAAAACAATTACCAAAAACCTTAAGAAGCTTTCCACCAGTACTCTTACTTTCGTAAGCGGTGCTGACAGTCTCACCGAAGGTCTTAAGACCTACACCGATGGTGTTGCAAAGGTTAACGATGGTGCAAAGAGCCTGGACGATGGTGCAGATCAGCTGAACAGCGGCGTTGCAACTCTCACAGAAAAGGTTCCTGAGCTGACAACCGGTGTGGATACTCTGGATAAAGGTGTTCAGCAGTACACCGCTGGTGTGGATGAGCTTAATAAAAATTCTGATGCACTGAAATCCGGTGCAAGCAGCCTGGAATCCGGTGCAAACCAGCTGAACAGCGGCGTTGCAGCTCTGACAGAAAAGGTTCCGGAGCTGACAACCGGTGTAGATACTCTGGATGAAGGTGTTCAGCAGTACACCGCTGGTGTGGATGAGCTTAATAAAAATTCTGATACACTGAAATCCGGCGCAAGCAGCCTAGAATCCGGTGCAAATGCATTAAGTGCAGGTATTGATACTCTTTCCGACGGAGCAACACAGTATGTAGCTGGTGCTGACACTCTTGCAGATGGAACTACCACCTATGTGGCTGGTGCTGGCAAACTCGCAGCCGGTGCCAAAGAGCTTGCAAAACTTGAAGACGGACTCACAACAGTTTCCAATGGTATCTCTCAGCTGAATACCGGTGTTACCAAAGGAACCGATGACTCACAGTCACTGATATCCGGAACACAGCAGCTGGAAAACGGACTGAAATCCCTAAACGATAAGGTTTCTGCTCTGAAAGAGGGAACAACACAGGAATCCATCAACAAGCTTGCAGCCGGCCTTACTTCCGCAAAGGATGGTATGGACACAGCCGCAGCTGGTATGAACAGTGCTGCAGCTGGTATGAACAATGCCGCAGACGGAATCAACAACGCAGCCGGATATATCACTCAGGCCGCAGGCATCACAAGGCAGACCAGCAGCAGTATCACAGACAGTCTGATCCCTGCTCTCCAGAATGCAGGCACACAGTTCTCACAGGTAGGTGATCAGGTCAGCAGCATCCTTACAGGATACGGACAGCAGACAACGGAAGCACTTACTGATGCAAATACCAAGATCGGTACTGCCGGACAGACAATGACCGATTTAGCAGCACAGCTTCAGGCGATTCAGGCAACCGCTTCTGAGGACGGAACCATTTCCGCAGCAGCTCTGAATGATGTGATCAACGCTTTAAACAGCGTAGCCGGTGGAATGACTGGCGTGGACGGTTCTTACATGAGCAGCTATTCTGATCAGGTTTCACAGCTTGCAGCTGGTGTATCCGGTCAGCTCTCTTCTACTCAGGAAAATCTGAATACTGTTGCTTCCAAGCTTAACGAAGCAGCTTCCGGACTGACTCAGATCTCCGGAGGACTGACTCAGGGTGCCGGCACACTTTCTGAGGGTGCAACAACCATGACAGATGGTGCAAACCAGATGAGTGCAGGTGCAACAACCATGAGCGCAGGTGCAGAGCAGTTATCTGCAGCTACAAGTCAGCTTCCTACAGATCTGATCGCTCAGCTTTCTGCAGGTGTTACCCAGCTGTATCAGGGTGCACAGGCTGTAAACGCAGGAACCAAGAACGTTTCCGCAGGACTTCAGTCTCTGGAAGACGGCACAGTCGAAGCCTTCCCGGCTGCAGCAGCAGGAATCAAAGCTCTGAACGATGGATTTGACCAACTGACATCTTATGATAAGCAGCTCAACGACGGTGCAAAGAATCTGAAAACAGCCGGCAAACAGATCACTGGCGCACTTCCGGATATCAAATCCGGTGCAGGTCAGCTGGCAGATGGTTCTAAGGCACTGACAGATGGAATCACAACTTACACCGATGGTATTGCTAAGCTTTCCGAAAACAGTGCTGCTCTTACAGACGGCACCAAGAAACTGGCAACAGGAGCCAATGCTCTTTCCAGCGGTGCTACTACTCTTGCAGATGGAACAAAAGCATTAGCCGATGGTTCCGGAACACTGACAACCGGAATCACAACCTACACCGATGGTGTTGCTAAGCTTTCCGAAAACAGCTCCGCTCTTACAGACGGTACCAAAAAGCTCTCAACAGGAGCCAAAACCCTTTCCAGCGGTGCTACTACTCTTGCAAACGGTACTAAGACATTAGCAAACGGTACCTCAACGCTTCTCAGCGGTACCGAGAAGCTTGTAAGCAACAACAGCACACTTAACAATGGTGCAAAACAGCTTGCAGATGGCGCTGCCCAGATCCAGAGCGGTTCCTCTCAGTTGTATGATGGATCCAAGAAGCTTGGAAGCGGTATGAAAGAACTGAAAGACGGTTCCAAGACACTGACCACAAGCCTCAGCGATGGAGCTACCACTGTAAAAGACAATTCAGCAAGTAATGAAACGATCAAAATGTTCGCAACTCCTGTTGTGAACGATGAAACAAAACTTACCGATGTCCCGAATAACGGACACGCAATGGCACCTTACATGATGTCTGTAGGCCTCTGGGTCGGCGCACTGGCATTCTGCCTGATGTATCCTCTGGCTCAGTATAAAGGCAAACTGAAATCCGGTTTCGCATGGTGGGCAAGCAAAGCTTCCGTCCTTTATCCGGTAGCGATCCTTCAGGGAATCTGCCTGATCCTGCTGTTACGTGCATTTAACGGATTCACACCTGCAGAGATGGGCAAAACCGTACTCTTCGCCTGCCTGACATCAATGACCTTTACCTCTATCATGTACTTCTTCAACATTACTCTTGGTAAAGTAGGAAGCTTCCTGATGCTGGTATTCATGGTCGTTCAGCTTGCAGGATCTGCCGGAACTTATCCGGTTGAGGTTTCACCTTCATTCGTTGCAAAGATCCATGCATACGTTCCGTTTACTTATACGGTCGACGCATTCCGTGCAACGATCAGCGGTGGCCGGAGCATTACCACTTCCATTATTGTAATGGTTGCACTGTTAGTGATCTTCACAATCCTGACGATCCTTCAGTTCAATCACATGACCAAGAGAAAGAAAGCAGAAAAAGTTGTTCTCTTCGACTGGCTGGAAGAAAGAGGTCTTGCATAATACTTAGTTACTGACAGAAGCTCCCCCGAACCTTCTGTTAGATATAGAAAAATTAAAACTGTACAGTTGCTCAGATGAGCTTCTGTACAGTTTTTTTATATTGTCCTCGTCAATTCTCCACGCTATAATTATAGCAGTTATAGAAAATCAAGCTCGCCAGTACACCGTGCCTGACCTATGCAGCAGATTTCAGTTCAGAAACACTCCTGTCAGATTCAGAAGAAGCGGCAATATGACTTCTCAGATCTACTCACAAACCGGAGCTCTTTCTGACTGCAAGCCTGCGGTTTTCAATGGAAAAGCAACCTGGTATGCATCTAATCCACTGACCGCAAAAACAGACGGAATCATCACCTATGCTACACCATTTACCGTCTTCATGGTAAAACCTGGAAAGCTATCGGCAATACAAAAAATACAACCTACACCGATAAAAAGCCAGGCACCGCAACCAAATACCGTATCCGTGCATACCGCATCACAAACGGTAAAAAAATATACGGACCTTATTCATCTGTAAGGACCGTAAAATAATAGCAACATAAAAACACCCCGGAAAATCCTGATCTGTGTGGTGTCTCCGAATATCTGATCATCAAGCGGATATTCGGAGATCACCTTATTATTTACGGATCTCCAAGGTGTTTTTATTTATTTTCTTAATATTTTATTTTTCCGTCTCAGCTGTTGGTGTTGCTGTGGCTTCTGTCTCTGTTTCACCGTTTACCATGGTTTCATATGCATTGAACATTTCTTTTACTGTCATTTTGTTTACAAGAAATACCTTGTCTCCAACGACAGCTGCATAATAGTTTGTGTCATATGTGTAGAAGGTAACGGTTGTCTGGTTCTTGTCAGAGTCTGTGAATACCGCGGTCATCTCCGGGTCTGCAGCTGGTGTATAAACGTCTGTCAGTCTCTTCTGTCCTGCCATGTTTATCAGCTTGTTGTAGAAGGTGGTAAAGGTTGTACTTTCTATTTCCTTACCATCCAGCTGATAGGTTGTTGTTTCTTTTTCGTTTCCGTCATCATCTGTGGATGTTTCACGTGAAACATTTACAGTACTTGTTGTTTCACCGTAAGTAACCTGGAGCTGATCCAGATTTTTTACAGACAGATAATTGACGATCAGTGACCAGAGATCTGACGGCGTCTTGTCAATAACTGCACTCAATGTATCTGTTGACATTGTATAGATCTGTTTGTTATCTACCGTTACATATCTGCTGCCATCTCCTGCCTCATCGCCAACGTAAATGACAAGCTGTTTATCCACTGTGGTTGTCTTGCTGTCTGCATCTTCTGAGCTGCTGTCCGTGTCAGTAGTGTCACTGCTCTCAGAATCGCTCTCAGAGGCCGTAGAATCGTTTTCTCCGGATTCTGTACTGTCTGTGCTGTCATTCTTCACCCCTTCCTGATAATTCACTGTAATCGTCGCATAGGGCTTATCAAGGCCATACTGGGAAAGATCCTCTGCATTGTAGTTTACAAACTGGTCAAATGCAAAGCTTCCAAGTCCGGAGGTTACATTTCCTGCTGCCGTTGTATCGGCAGACTCTTTATCGCTGCTTCCGTCACCGGAAACATTCCAGGTAGCTCCGTCGGAATTTTCTTCCAGGACATAGGAATCTTTATCCTCGCTGACCTGGACCTTTTTCACTGTGGAAGAATCAATTGTCGGGAAATCTTCTCCCTGTGCATAATCGTAAAGGGAATTCATAAACGGAGACACTGTATCCGCTGCCACTACATATACCGTGCTGTCATCATCATCCTTGGAAATGTAATACTGATTCGTAGACGTATTCTCATCTCCGATGTTGAGCTTCGTTGTCCCATCAGCGGTATCAACGGTTACTGTGTTAGATGGAGAATCCAGTCCGTATTCCGTAAGATCCTCCACATCCTCCAGGACTCTGTCCGCTTCCACCTTTTTGATGGCGGAAGCTGCGGAATCCAGAGTTGTCTGATTTACAGGAAAAGCAGTCTCATCCTTTTTCACCCAGGAATCATCTTTTTTCTCAAAGGTCACTTCCTTCTTGTCTACGATAAATTCCAGGGATTTAATGTCATCCGTTTTCACGGAAAACACTTCTGTTTTGCTTTCCTCTTCGCTGCTCTCTGTCTTTTCTTCTTTGGATACGTAGGTGTTCAGTCCCACATAAACGCCGCCGAGAACTGCCAGAACAACAACTGCTGAAACAAGTTTGGTCGATTTTTTCATTATGCTTTTCTCCTCTTAAGCCAGATCAGGAATCCTGCAACAAGGAATACTCCCGGGATCAGACCAATGGTACAGATCTTCCAGAAGGCTGCATCATAATCGGTTACTGTCAGGCTTGTGGACTCAAGGCTCTTGGATGGAATAGAAACGGAATTACTGTCGTCTGTGCTGGTCATCCAGTTTAAGGACTCCAGAAGGAGCTTTTCATTTCCGCCGGATACCATCTGGTTTATCTGGCTCTCCATCAGATTTGCTGTGGAGTAGTAAACGATCTGTGTTTCCTTATCATCATCCAGTTTCTCAGTGATAGCAACACCAAGATCAAACGGTCCGTCTACATCTCCGTCTTCCTTTTCGATATTGCTGCTCTGCATATTTGTTTTGGAGTAAGCCTTGTCAGAGGTTGTCAGGATACTGTCGATGGTTACGGTATCTCTTACATCATCTGTTTTCTGAATGCCCTGTGCATACGGTGCCAGTACGTAGGAGCCTGCAGAAGCTGTCTCAGAGCTTGCATCTGTGCTGTTGACTGTTGGTACAAGATAATATGGCATCTGCATTCCATAATGCTGATTATCACCCTCAAATACGATTCCCTCGGCACACTTTACACCATAGTTTTCAAGAACCGCATCAAAGTTCGGCAGATCATCCTGTGTATAATCCGAGAAGATCATAGCTTTTCCGCCTGCCTCCAGATAATCCAGGAGTTCTGTTTTTTCTTCCTCGGAAATATCGCTGGTCGGAGATACGATCATCAGACAGTCTGCATCATCCGGAACCTTTCCCTCTGTGAGAAGGTTCAGCTCCTTGATATCAATGTTTGCTTTCTGGATATCTTCTTTAAAGCTGGAATCCAGATCTTTTTCTCCGTGTCCGGATAAGGTGTACATGATCGGAAGATCCTTGGATGTTACATAACCGATCGCACTTGTGATCTGTCCTTCTCCATCAAATCCGGTAGTAGTCTGCTGCCAGGTATTATAGTCTACTGAAGAGGAATACATATCTTTGTAATTGATAACCTTGTTTCTGTCGCCGCAGACTACGATCAGGCTGTTTGACGCAAGATCATCGGTTGTATATTCCGATGCAAATTTCGGATTTACAACAGGGTCTTTCACCTCAACTTTAATATGCTTGGACTCATCTTTATAACGTGAAAGCAGATTGGAGATCGTGTCGTCCTCAGAACCGCTTGCCGCGATCTGATAAATGGTAACATCCTTATCCAGTGCCTTCAGTACCTTCTTTGTTTCATCACCGATGGTGTAAAGCTTGGATGAGCTTACATCCAGCTGTGAATATTTGGATGGGATCGCCCCGACGATCATATTGATCACAACCACGATCACGATAAAGACAGCTGCCATAGCCATGCTGTAGGAACCATTTTTGATATGTTTTTTGCTGATGGTGCCTACCAGCTTTTTCGGATCCGGTTTATGTTTCTTTTTGCCGGAGTCCTGTGCTGTCTCCGGTACGGCTGCCTCGCCTTTATTTTTCTTAAATTTCTCACTGAATTTCATTTCCCTTCACCCCCTAGTTCCAGCGTCTCTTCTGAATGGACTGCATGGTAAGGAACAGGCAGATCGCAATAACAGAAATAAAATAAACGATTCCTGTCACGTCAAACACGCCGTTTGTAAAATTATCATAATGTCCGCTCAGGTTAAATACGTTCAGTACCTTCTGGATACCACCCTGAAAAATACTGGATTTTACAACGTATACGATCACAAGGGCAATCTCTCCCACAGCTCCGATCACTACAGAGATCAGGACATTTTTGATCATGGTATAAATGATGATCGCGATCGCCACGATCAGAAGTCCGAATGCCACTGCGGTTGACATGGAGGTCTGTGAAAAGAATGAGGAAATTCCGTTCATCATATAGAAGGCGAACAGGAATACAAAAGTAAGTACTGCTGCAATTACCTGGCTTTCTGTAAGTGCTGACATAAATACACCGATCGCCAGATTCGCGCATCCCAGAAGGAAAAATCCCAGGATCCCGGTGTATGCGGAAGCATAGGAAATCGTTCCAAACTTACTCATGATCAGAGGATAAACGCACATGATCACGACCGGAATGGCAAACACAGCTACCAGTGCAAGATATTTTCCAAATACGATATCCCATACAGATACCGGTGCGGTCAGAAGAAGCTGATCCGTTTTCTGCTTGCGCTCTTCTGCAAGTACACGCATGGAAAGGATCGGCACACCGATCAGGAACACAAAGGTCAGTGCGCTTAAGGTAGTTTCAAATTTTGAATAGCCGCCTGAAAGCTGATATGCGGAAAAATAAATTCCGGTCAGCACCAGGACAAAAAATATGAAGAGATATCCAACCATGGAGGTCAGATAGCTTTTCAGTTCTCTTTTAAAAATCGCTGTCATGACTGATCCCCCTCTTTCTCATCAGAAGCCTTCTCTGGTTCCCCGTTTTTTTCTTCCTGAGTTTTTTCTTCTTCCGATGATCTGTCTTCTACCGGTTTCCACTGTGAGCTTTCCGGTTTTCCGGCGGATTTTTTCTCTCCTTCGGTAAGCTCAAGGAATACATCCTCAAGGGAAACTCTCTTAACCTGCATTTCGTAGATTGGACAGTTCGCTTTTGCCATAGCGTAGAAGACTTTTTCACGGATATCCACATTTTCCTGAATGGAAAGTTTTGTTTTCCACAATTTCTCATCGCTGTCATAGGACATTTCCACCCCGGTTACGCCTTCGATCGTTTCCAGAGCTTTTCGAATCGTGTCTTTCTCGCCTTTTACCTTCATAAGGAGGCTGTTGGAGCCTGCTGCCAGACGTTCCAGATTATCCGGTGTATCGCTGGCTACCAGCTTTCCATGGGAAATGATCAGAACATAATCACACACTGCTCTTACCTCGGAAAGGATATGGGAGCTTAGGATAACCGTGTGCTTCTGCTTCAGGCCTTTGATCAGATCACGGATCTCGATGATCTGCTTCGGGTCAAGTCCTACTGTCGGCTCATCCAGGATGATCACTTCAGGATATCCCAGGATCGCCTGTGCAAGACCCACTCTCTGGCGATAACCTTTAGAAAGGTTTTTGATCAGACGGTCTTTCATGTCTGTGATCTTTACCATATCCATGACTTCTTTTATCTGCTTGTCTTTTTGGTTTCTTGGGATTTTTTTCAGATCAGCCGCAAATTTCATGTACTCAAGAACAGTCATGTCAAAATAGAGCGGCGGCATTTCCGGCAGATAGCCGATACATTTCTTGGCTGCCTCCGGTTCCTCCAGAATATCATGACCATCGATCATCACTTTTCCTTCTGTGGAAGCAATGTATCCTGTGATCATGTTCATAGTTGTTGATTTTCCTGCACCGTTGGGGCCCAGGAATCCGTAAATTTTCCCCTTTTCGATCTGAAAGGAAAGATGGTCAACTGCAGTATGATCGCCATACTTTTTGACCAGATTACTTACTTCGATCACTTTACTCTCCTCCTTTTATTCTCAGGGAAATACTTTTTTTAATTATCGATTTCCCATTTTATAAGATGCCAGAGGCAAAAGGTCCTGAAACTGAAGCCCTTGACTCTGGCGTCTTTTCAATACCAATAGAAAATGCCCCTGGATGAAACAGAGAATGGGGGAAATCCAGGGGCATCTCTATCGGATTATAGTGTAAAAGTAATTTGTGATAAAAGTAGGATAAATTTGTGATAATTTTGTGAAACTCCTGGACAAAAAAATCTCCTGTCGGACAGATTTTGACTTTGTTCGACAGGAGGTATCTTATGCCAGTGGCTCTCTGAGCGGTGTTCCGGCTTTTCTCGGATATTTGCCCGGGGTGTTCTTTACCTTCTCGATAATGACCAAGGAGCGGCCGATTTCGGAGCCCGGAAGGTCAAAGTACTGAATATCCCTGATCTTTCCACCAAGGATCTTTACTGCTTTCTCTGCTGCTTCTGCTTCTTCCTTTACAGAACCGGATTTATAGGAGACAAAAAGCCCTCCGACCTTTACATACGGGAGACAGTATTCAGACAGGGTTGCAAGTCCGGATACTGCTCTGGATACGCAGAGATCATATTTTTCTCTGTAGGCTTTGTTTTTTGCATATTCTTCAGCTCTTCCGTGAATGGCGGAAATCCCCTCCAGGCCCAGGAGCGCAAAGGTTTCTTCCAGGAATTTTACTCTTTTATTGAGGGAGTCCAGAAGGCAGGCTTCCACCTCCGGGAAGGCAATCTTCAGGGGAACACCCGGGAATCCGGCGCCGGTTCCGATGTCCATAACGGTTTTTATCTTACCCATATCTACAGCCTTGACGCAGCAGAGGCTGTCCAGGAAATGTTTCACGAGAACCTCGTCAAATTCTGTGATACCGGTGAGGTTCATGACTTTGTTTTTTTCTACAAGATATTCGTAGAACCGGATAAACTGGTTTTTCTGCGTGTCACTGAGTGTGATCCCAAGCTCCTCGCAGCCTTTTTCCAGGATTTCTAAATTGTACATGCAGCTTCCTCTCTTATTTTCTGTGTTTTATTGTTATTCTTTGTATTATCCATGTTTATGTCCGGATCTGCTTTCCAGATATACAAGAAGCACGGAAATGTCAGCCGGGGATACACCTGAGATACGGGACGCCTGGCCGATGGACACCGGGCTGTAGGCTTCCAGCTTCTGGCGTGCCTCAATGCGGAGGCTTCCTACATCTTCGTAATCAATGTCTTCCGGAAGCTTTTTCTGCTCCAGTTTCTTAAATTGCTCTACTTGCTTCATCTGGCGGCGGATGTAGCCATCATATTTGATGTTGATCTCTACCTGCTCACACACATCTTCCGGAAGCTCCGGTCTTTCTTTATCGATGGGTGCAAGCACCTTATAGTTAAGCTCCGGCCGACGGATCAGCTCTGCAATGGTGGTTCCGGATTTCAGAAGGGTACTGTTCAGAGATTCCAGAAGGCTCTGTACCTCTGCAGAACCACCTACGGTTGCATGTTCCACTCTCTCGATCTCTTCCTGGATCCGGCGCTCTTTTTCCTGTAATTTATGGTATGTCTCATCATCGATCAGGCCGACCTCCCAGCCTTTTTTGCGAAGACGAAGATCTGCGTTGTCCTGGCGGAGGAGCAGACGGTACTCAGCACGGCTTGTCATCATTCGGTACGGCTCATGGTTCTCCTTTGTTACCAGATCATCGATGAGAACGCCAATATATGCCTCTGAACGGTCCAAAATCAGCTGTTCCCGGCCTTTTACCTCCATAGCTGCATTAATTCCCGCTATGAGGCCCTGAGCGGCTGCTTCCTCATATCCGGAGCTTCCGTTAAACTGTCCGCCGCTGAAAAGGCCCTTGATCTTTTTGAATTCCAGTGTGGGATAGAGCTGGCGCGGATTGATGCAGTCATACTCAATAGCGTAAGCATTTTTTACAATCCTGGCGTTCTCCAGACCCGGTACGGAATGGTACATCTCGTACTGAACATCCTCCGGCAGGGAGCTGGACATTCCGCCGATGTACATTTCATTTGTGTAAAGACCTTCCGGTTCGATAAATACCTGATGACGTTTTTTGTCTGCAAAACGGACTACTTTATCCTCAATGGACGGACAGTAACGTGGTCCGGTTCCTTCGATCATTCCGGAATAAAGGGGGGATCTGTCCAGATTTGCACGGATGATCTCGTGTGTTTTTTCGTTTGTATAGGTCAGCCAGCAGGATTTCTGCTCGATCTGTACAGATTCCGGGTCTGTGGAAAAAGAGAACGGTACGACTCTTTCATCTCCGAACTGCTCTTCCATCTTAGAATAATCAATGGTGTTTCCGGCGATTCTGGCCGGAGTTCCTGTTTTGAAGCGGAACATTTCGATCCCCAGCTTTTTTAGGGAATCCGTAAGGTAATTGGCTGCCTGAAGGCCGTTCGGTCCTGTATAGTTGCTGACGTCGCCGTAAATGCAGCGGGCCTTGAGGTAGGTTCCTGTACAGAGGACTACAGCTTTTGCGTGGTAGGTGGCTCCTGAGAAGGTTTTTACACCGGTGATGTGCCCGTCTTCTACCAGAAGCTCGGTCACTTCACCCTGGCGGATGGTTAAGTTCTCTGTATTTTCCAGTGTCTTTCTCATTTCTGTGCTGTAGGCCTGTTTATCGGCCTGTGCACGAAGGGAATGGACTGCAGGGCCTTTGGACTGGTTGAGCATTTTGGACTGGATGAAGGTTTTGTCTATGTTTTTACCCATTTCCCCACCGAGAGCATCCAGCTCACGGACGAGATGCCCTTTGGAGCTGCCGCCTACATTGGGGTTGCAGGGCATAAGGGCGATGCTGTCTACGCTGACTGTGAACATGACTGTGTTGAGCCCTAAGCGGGCGCATGCCAGTGATGCTTCGCAGCCTGCGTGGCCGGCGCCTACTACTATGATGTCGAAAAACTGTTCCAGATTTTTCATGCTTTTTCTCCTTTATTTTTTCTCTTATTCTTTTTCTTTATTTTTCTTTGTGATTTTCTTTTTCTTTGTTTATTGTGTGGTTGGTTTTTGGTTTTATTTTTACTTTCTTGGCAGAGGGCCTGGTTTTTTTTGCTTTGGGAAGCTGTGGAAAACCGCAAAGGGGCCGTAAAGCCACGGCCCCTCTGCACACCCCTCGGGCTTTTTTTTTAGGAGTTCTTGGGTTGTGGTGTGGGGTACGGTGTTGACTTTTGTCTGTATGCTTCGGTATTGGATGCGGAACGTTGTGCCGAGGGGGTTGCAGTGGAACTGTAATGAGGTTCTCGACGTGCGGTGCACGTCTGCGGGGTTATTCCTGCTTCCGTCTACCATATTTCGGCTCAGTGTTGAATTGCCAGTACAGAAGCATACAGGTACAAGTTAGCATCTTTCAGCATTCCACAATCGCCGCACTATATAAAAAAGGCCCAGGGGTGTGCAGAGGGGCGCGGCCTTGTGCCCCTTTGCGGTTTTCTCACATTCCAATGTGATCTACCCTCTGCGGGCTTCCGCAGTCCATGTGGCATACAGCAGGGAGCCGCAATCTATGCGGTTATACGACCGGAGTTCCGCAATCCATGCGGCATATACGGCCGGAGTTCCGCAATCCATGCGGGCATTCGGCCGGGACCTCCGCAGCCCATGCGGTTATTATTTCCCCATACAAAATTTAGAAAATATCTCATTAACAAGGTCTTCCCCAAGTGATTCTCCCAGAATCCGTCCCAGACTTTCGTATGCATCTGTCAGGTCTATGGAATAAAAATCCTCCGGCATTTCGCTTTCTATGCTATTTTCTACCAGAGAAAGACTTTCCTGTGCTTTTAAAAGCTCCTGTCTGTGGCGTTCATTGGTGATGTAGACTTCATCATTGAAGTCAATCTCCCCACTGAAGAACATTTCCCGGATTTTTTCTTCCAGGTCTGTGATCCCGGTTTCTTCTTTTGCGGAGATTGGGATCACCGGCTGGTTTATTCTGCTCTTTAAATCCTCTATATCTATAGCAGATTCAAGGTCTGTCTTGCTGTAGAGGACAATTGTCTTTTTCTCTTGCAAAATTTTTATGATTTCTTCGTCGTTTTCATCTAACGGTACGGAGGAATCTACGACATAGAGGATCAAGTCTGCGTCTGCTGCCATTTCCTTGGCTTTGGATACGCCGATTTTCTCTACGATGTCTTCTGTCTGGCGGATTCCGGCTGTGTCAGCGATCTTTAATGTGATCCCATGCAGGTTGATATACTCTTCCAGTACGTCTCTGGTGGTTCCTGCGATATCGGTCACGATGGCTCTGTCCTCTCCCAGAAGCAGGTTCAGCAGAGAAGATTTCCCTGCGTTCGGCTTGCCCAGGATCACGGTCCGGATACCTTCCTGTATGATCTTTCCGTCTCCGGCTGTTTTTAACAGGTTCTGTATTTTTTCTTTTTCTTCTGCTACGATCTGCTCTAATTCTTCAGAATATCCTGTCAGATCATAGTGCTCCGGATCGTCTAATGCCGATTCAATGTACGCTATATGGTACAGTAGTTTTTCTCTGATCTGCTGTACAGTTTTTCGGACTGAACCTTTTAATTGTCCTACAGAATTCTTTAATGAGTACTCATTTTTGGACTGTATCACGTCCATAACGGCCTCCGCCTGGGAAAGATCGATCCTTCCATTGAGGAATGCACGCTTGGTAAATTCTCCCGGCTCGGCAATAATGGCTCCGTTTTTCAGCACAGTTTCCAGTACCTTTTTCATGGCTAAAACGCCGCCGTGGCAGTCGATTTCTATGGTATCTTCTCCTGTGTATGTCCGTGGTCCGCGCATGGCCATGACCAGCACTTCGTCTACCATTTCTTCGTTATCATAAATATATCCATAATGGATGGTGTGGCTTGGGACGTTTTTCAAAGATTTTTTTCCACCCTTGGAACGGTATACTCCGGATGCGATCTCAAAAGCCTCCGGGCCACTGATCCTGACGATCCCGATTCCCGATGCGCTCATGGCTGTGGAAATCGCAGCAATCGTTGTCTCTTCCATTTTTCACTCTCCTTTGTCAAACGGATAAAAGCATTCGGATAAAAGCATCCGGTTAAACGCAAAAATGTTACTCCGGAAAAGCTTTTTACACGCAAAAAACACGTGTTATTCACGCTTTCACCTAGAATAACATCTTCTGTCAGTTTCCATATTTATAATGCTAGAGCGTGTTTGAAAAAGGCTTTCTGCAAGATGTGCGTCACAATTTGTGGGAGATTTTGTCCGGATGAAGGCGCCGTAGCGGGCTACGGCAACTGAATTCGGGCAAAATATACCGCAAAGTGGGGCGTGCAGATTGCGGGAATGATTTTTCAAATACGCTCTAATCTCTGCATTCCGGATGTCCGCTGCAGAAATATCTTTTTGTTATTTGCTCTTCAATGATTATAAAGAATTGTTGCGGAGATTGCAATGATAATTTTTAATTTTCAGTTCCATACAAAAAAGCCGTACCCACGGAGCTTACGCTCCGGGATACGGCTTATAGCTTTACCGGTGGATCATCAATTATTGCGTTTCAGTTTTACTACTACATGTCTGTAAGGTTCTTCTCCCTCACTGACTGTCTCTACATAGCGGTTGCCCTGCAGAGATGCATGGATGATCCTTCTTTCGTACGGATTCATCGGTTCCAGAACTACCGGTTTTCTGGTTTTCTTTACCTTGAAGGCGATTCCTCTTGCAAGGTTCTCCAGAGTTTCCTTACGACGGTGTCTGTAGTCCTCGGTATCGAGTTTTACACGAATGTAGGTAGACTCGCCTTTGTTTACCACAAGGCTTGTCAGATACTGAAGAGAATCCAGTGTCTGGCCTCTTTTTCCGATGAGGATACCCATATCCTCACCTTCAAAATCCACATCCAGAGAACCGTCTGCAGTGTTGTATTTCGATGTGATCTCCACTTCTCCAAGATCCATGGAACCGAATACGTCACGAAGAAATACGACTGCTCTCTCCTCAACCTCTCTGATCTTCTCCGGATCGCTGAGGATCTCTATTGGTCTGCCCTGCTTCGGTGCTCTCTCACGTGTTTCCTTCGGCTGACGCTCCTTTGGAGCTCTTGGCTGTTTCTCACGTGCAGGCTTTGCTTTGCCCTGGAAATCCCTTGCAGGTCTTTCCTTTGGTGCTGCTGCCTTTGCAGGTGCTTCTTCGGATGCCTTCTCCACCTGTACAGTTTCTTTCTTCACCGGCTTCTTCTCCTCTGCAGGAGCTGCTTTCGGTGCAGATTCTTTCTTTACATCCGGAGTAAAAGGCTTTTCTAATTTCTTCTCTTCTTTGATAGCGTCCAGTTTCACGGACTCTACCAGTTCATCGATTTCCTGCATATCAGAAACTGGCTCGATTCTGCGAACTTTGATCACGGCAGGTTTGCTGCCGATTCCGAAGAATCCGGAGCTGCCTTCACTGATAACCTGAATATCAAGCTGGTCACTGGAAGTTCCAAGCTCAAGACACGCTTTTGTGATAGCTTCATTCTTTGTTTTTGCTGAAAACTGAATGTAATCCTCCATTACGAACCCCTCCGTTCCTGATTATTTCTTCTTATTTCTCTCATCAAAGTCTCTTACGAGATTTGCTTTAGCTGTGATGCTGCCCGGTTTTGCACTTCTTGCCTTCTCATAAGCAGTATCAACCTTCTGTGCTCTGTCTGAAGCACCATTGTTTCCGCTGTTGCCCTTATTGATCACAGGTTTATTGATATTCTTGGCGGACTGATGAGCCTGATTGGTGATCTTCTGCGGCGGAAGTCCTTCCTTCGCACGCTTCGCTTCGATCTTCTTCATATTCTCATTAACCAGATCATCAATGTTCATCTTATCAAGATGACGATTGATTGCAAACTGCTGGGCACTTCGAACGACAGCACTGGCGATCCAGTAGATACCAAGACCAACCGGGAATGTGAAACAGAAGAATGCAGACATCAGAGGCATGACCATGTTCATGGTTTTCATGGAGTTTGCCATTGCGCTGGCCTGATCATTTCCGTCTGCCGGCTGTGTTGCAGCCTGTGGCATAAGCTTCAGGTTCAGCATCTGAGTTGCCCATGCAAGAACCGGGATCAGAAGTGCTACGATCGCAAGTAACAGAGAACCATGATTTTTGAAGAATTCCATGATATAGTACAGCGGCTGGTCTGCGATATTCAGTCCACAGAAGCCCTGCATCTTGGAAATATTGCCGGATGCTTTTGTGATCGCATCAGAAAATCCTGAAAACTGATTCATCTGTGCCAGCTCTTTCCACTGGGAAGGAGAAAGTGCATACAGAAAATCAACAATCGAGTTACTTGTAGCATTTCCGGCACTGTCCATAACGAGACGCACTCGTGTCATGGAATGGTCTGTGATAAACTGCTGCAGGATATCTGTGTATCCGTTTACAGCTAGCAGGTTGTCAACTACACCAGTAAAAATGTTCTTTACACTTCCAACGTAAGCAGGAATCCGGTAGATAACCTGATACAGAGCAAACAGAATAGGCATCTGAATGGCTAACTGTACACAGCTACCGGTTGGAGAAACACCATATTTCTGATAAACAGCCTGGGTTTCTTCGTTCATTTTCATCATGGAAGCCTGATCCTTTTTACCCTGATATTTCTTCTGGATCTTCTGGATCTCAGGCTGCATGATCGCGCTTAACTTGGAGAATTTCTGCTGCTTGATCTGCAGCGGTGTCATAAAGGCAAAGATAAGAATACTGAAGATAATGATACAAAGACCAATGTTCTGGATTCCGAACAGGCCGTCAAGCATCTTATATATGCCATCCATGATCCATCCCATCACAGACGCGATCTGTCCGATAATAGGAGTTCCGGTTTTTGTTGCTAAAAACAGTTCCAAATTCATTTCCTCCTAGACTTCTTATTCAATTGTAAAAGTCCGGTAACTATTCATTCGTCCACTAACTGCGGAGGTACTGAACAGTTACAAATTCCGATAACTGCTCTGCCCGGGAAAAGGCTGAACAGTCACAAAATAATTCATGGCACAGGGTCATAGCCTCCGTGGGAAAAAGGATTGCATCGCAATATCCTCCATGCCGCAAGAAGACTGCCCTTAAATGCGCCATATTTTTCGATTGCTTCCAAACCATATTGAGAACATGTGGGAATATAAGGACATTTCGTTCTCTTCATCGGCGATATATATTTTTGATAGAGCCTTATCATCTTAATCAGAAATTTCTTTATCATGTTCATTCCCTGTTATATGATGCTTTCTTGCAAGATGCAGAAAAGCACTCTCGATCTCGTGAAAGCTCTTGCCCTTGGCTGCGGCTCTCGCTACTACTACAATATCAAGGTTACTGTCAAAATCTGTTTCGTTGAGACGATAGCTTTCTCTGATCAATCTGGTGAGTCTGTGGCGAACCACACTGTTCCCTACTTTTTTGCTTACTGATATTCCCAGACGATTCTTCATGTGCTGATTCTTCAGCACGTACATCACCAGAAGCCGATTTGCGTACGATGTTCCGTTCTGATATACAACTTTAAAATCTTGATTTTTCTTTAAGGACTCTGATCTGATCAAACGAATCCTCCTTAATTAGATTCCGCCTGCGCGGATATTTCTCCGGATAGAAGAAAAGACCACATAAATGCGGTCTTGCAGCTTATGCTGATAACTGTTTTCTTCCTTTTAATCTTCTTGCAGCTAATACTTTACGTCCGCCCTTTGTGCTCATGCGAGCTCTGAAGCCGTGAACTTTAGCTCTGGATCTCTTTTTTGGCTGAAATGTCATCTTCATAGGTAAAGCACCTCCTTTATCTATTTTTAATTGTTATGAAATAACTTATCATTCAGAACATCATTTCAATTATATAAATAAACCTCCTTTTCGTCAAGTAAAAATTGCAAAAAACCCGATAAAATCAAGGGTTCTATAAAATACCCCCACCTTACGGTATTTATTTTTTTCTCTTATGTGGAAAGCGCTTATGGTTTACGTAACATTATCCACATTTTGTGGATAACTTGTGGATAACTTGTGGATTGACCGGAAATCTATCCACTTTTTCGGAGAGTTTGTTCACATCGTTTTCAAAAAAACCCTTTATTTGCGGTATTTTTAAGGTGGATTTTTTTATACACATAATTCTTCCACATTTTCCACCAATTCTCGACTTATGGAAACCTCCAGGACTCTTATCCACAATAATCCACCCTAATCCACAGTAATTTCCCCACATTATCCACATTCTTTTCCCCAAAATCTCAAGGATTTTCCATTGCGAAAACCCCATTTTCATTGTAATATATAAAAGGATATCTATCTCCAGTCGCAGACTGGGGTTATTATAATACTCATGGGAGGAAAAAATGGACGCTGTTATTGAAAAATGGGAGGAGATCCTGCAAACTGTCAAATCTGAATATGAGGTGACTGATGTCCCTTTTAATACCTGGCTCAAGCCGCTGAAAGTTTATGAGGTTGACGGAAAGCTGATAACAGTGGTTGTTCCCTCTGAACAGGCAGCGATCGGAGTCAATTACATCAGTAAACGCTACAAAATACCCCTCCAGGTTACTATCTGTGTACTGACAGGCATGGAAGAATGCGAGGTTCGCTTCGTTCTGGAAAAAGATCTCCCCAAAAAAACAGAAAAAAACACTTCTTATGATAAACAGGTTCAGGATACACGTTACGAAGAGGCGCATTTAAATCCAAAATACACCTTCGACACCTTCGTTGTAGGAAGTAATAACAAATTCGCCCAGGCCGCAGCTCTTGCAGTTGCCGAATCACCGGGAGATACCTACAATCCACTGTTTATCTATGGCGGAGCCGGTCTTGGTAAGACGCATCTTATGCATTCCATCGCTCATTTCATTCTGGAACACGATGAAAACAGCCGTGTTTTGTATGTAACCAGTGAGGAATTTACCAACGAGCTGATCGAAACCATCCGAAACGGAAATAACACGGCAATGAGCAAATTCCGTGAAAAATACAGAAATATCGACGTTCTTCTTGTCGATGATATTCAGTTTATTATAGGAAAAGAATCCACACAGGAGGAATTTTTCCATACATTTAACAGTCTTCACAGTGCCAAAAAGCAGATCATCATATCCTCTGATAAACCACCGAAGGATATGGAGATCCTGGAAGAGCGCTTCCGTTCCCGGTTCGAGTGGGGTCTGATCGCAGATATCACGCTGCCTGATTACGAAACCCGAATGGCGATCCTTCATAAAAATGAAGAAATGAACGGCTACAACATCAGTGAAGATGTTATCAAATATATCGCTACCAATATCAAATCCAATATCCGTGAGCTGGAAGGTGCCTTCAACAAGGTCATGGCCGGAGCCAAGCTTGAGAAAAAGGAAGTAACTCTGGAGCTGGCAGAGCAGGCACTGAAGGATATTATTTCTCCGGATGAGAAAAAAGTGATCACACCGGAATACATCATCTCCGTTGTTGCAGAGCATTACGGAGTCACACCTGCGGACTTAAGCGGAAACAAACGAAACTCCAAGATCGTCATGCCCCGCCAGGTTTCCATGTATCTCTGCCGTGAGATCATATCCACACCTTTGAAAAATATCGGAAAAGCGCTCGGAAACCGTGACCATACCACCGTTATGCACGGTATCGAAAAGATCGAAAACGAATTGCAGAACGACGATAACTTAAAAAATACCATTGATATATTGAAAAAGAAGATTAATCCACAAGGTTAGGGAAGTTTTCCACATTACTGGTGTATAACGTGTTGATTGTATGTGGAGAGATGTGTACAACTTTTTTGCCAAAACGCGGCGGTAATTTTATCCCCGGGTTATTCACATGCGAAAATACCACTTTTACACAAAGTTATCCCAACGGAAAACCCCTGAAAACATCAGGCCTGCGGGAGTTTTTCACAAAATCTGGCCCCCTACGGCGGTTACTGCGGATTTTTTCTATAAATATATTTATAAAAACCACAAATTGTTCAGAAAGGGAGTTATACACACTATGAAAATCATCTGCTCCAAATCAAGTCTGTTAAAAAGTGTAAGTATCGCACTCAAAGCAGTTCCATCAAAAACCACAATGCCAATCCTGGAATGTATTCTCATGGATGCAACCACAAACCAGATCAAATTTACCACCAACGATATGGAGCTGGGAATTGAAACGATCGTTGAGGGTACCATTGAAGAAAAAGGTAAAGTTGCTCTTGATGCAAAAATCTTCTATGAAATCATCAGACGACTTCCGGATAATGATGTTACCATTAAGACCGATGATAAATATGCAGCAACCATTACCTGTGAAAAAGCAAAATTCAATATCCCTGGAAAATCAGGAGAAGATTTTGCTTATTTACCTATGATCGAGAAGGATGAACCGCTGACGATCTCTCAGTACACACTGAAAGAAATGATCCGCCAGACTATTTTTTCGATTGCTGTAAATGAGAACAATAAGCTTATGACCGGTGAGCTTTTTGAGATCAAAAATAACTGTCTGAAGGTAGTTTCTCTGGACGGACATCGTATATCTATCCGAAAAATGCCCCTTAAGAAAGATTATTCTGACCGTAAGGTGGTAGTTCCGGGCAAAACTTTAAGCGAGGTCAGCAAGATCCTTTCCGGAGAAGTGGATGATCAGGTCAGCATTTACTTTACAAAAAACCATATTTTATTTGAATTTGATCAGACTATGGTAGTTTCCAGACTGATCGAGGGAGAATATTTTAGAATTGACCAGATGCTTTCCAGTGATTATGAGACAAAACTGAAGATCAACAAAAAAGAGTTCCTGGATTGTATCGACCGTGCCACACTTCTGGTACGTGAGGTTGATAAAAAACCGATCATCATCAACATCACAGACGATGATATGGAGCTGCGCATTGATTCTGCAATGGGTTCCATGAATGAAGAGATCGATATTGAAAAAGAGGGTAAGGATATCATGATCGGCTTCAACCCGAAATTCCTGATCGATGCGCTTCGTGTTATTGATGATGAAACCGTGACGATCTATCTTGTAAATCCGAAGGCCCCGTGCTTTATCCGTGACGATGAGGAGAACTATACTTACCTGATCCTTCCTGTAAACATTAACCAGAATCAGGCCAGATAAGACCTGGGAAATATAAGGAATAAGGGACAAGAGATGTACGCAGCAGCTTCGGGAATGTGAGTGTACGTGTGAGACGCACATGCTTGAAGCTGTGAACAGAATTGAGCTCGGCAGTCAGGATATGTAAGTGTCCGTAAGGCACGTACAGCCTGACGGCAGATATCAGGATTGATATAAACGGATACACCAAAAATGCGTGACCGTTTTTGACCGATTGTGTATGGGAATGCGATCGTGTTCTGAAAATTGTTTTATGCGTAAACTGCTGGAAGGGGGTATTTAAATTACCACCTTCCGGTGAAATTTGTATTTTGGGGGATTTTAAATACCGCCAGGAGATCAGAAAAACTCGACCTGACAGAGAAAATACCCCGGAGATAAGAGGAGAAAAAATTGGAGATCAGAATTAAAGACGAATTTATCAAGCTTGGCCAGGCGCTGAAACTGGCCGGTGTTGTGGAGGACGGCGTTGAGGCGAAATATGCCATCAATGATGGTCTGGTACTGGTAAACGGTGAGGTGGAGAACCGCCGTGGCCGCAAGATCCATCCTGGAGATACCATTTCCTACGATGGAAAAGATATTTATGTGATCGGGTGAAGGAATGTACATTGAATCCATCAGACTGAATAATTTCAGGAATTATGAGTCGCTGGAGATGAATTTTGATCAGGGCACCAATATTCTCTACGGCGACAATGCCCAGGGAAAGACCAATATTCTGGAGGCGGTTTATCTGGCAGGTACCAGCAAATCCCACAAGGGAAGCAAGGACCGGGAGATGATCCGCTTTGAGAATGAGGAATCCCATATCCGAATGATGGTGAAGAAGGGCGATCTTTCATACAAAATAGACATGCACCTCCGGAAAAACAAAGCAAAGGGAGTTGCCATCAACGGGCTGCCAATCCGCAAGGCAAGGGAGCTGCTGGGGGTGGTGAATCTGGTGTTTTTTTCTCCGGAGGATCTTAATATTATCAAGAATGGACCGGGAGAGAGAAGACGTTTTCTGGATTCGGAGCTTTGTCAGCTGGATGGTGTTTATATCACGGAGCTGGCCGGCTACAATCACATCGTGAACCAGAGAAACCGTCTTCTCAAAGACTGTTATATGAACCCCGGGCTGAAAGGTACCCTGGATGTCTGGGATATGCAGATGGTCGATTACGGAAAGAAGATCATCGGGAAGCGGGAAGCCTTTGTGGAGGAGCTTAACGAGATCGCAAGGGGGCTTCATAAGGGGCTTACCGGCGGGATCGAGGAGCTGGAGATCCTGTACGAGCCAAGTGTGACGGCGGCGGAGTTTGAGGATAAGCTTTCCAGGAACCGGGAGCGGGATCTTCGGATGAAGCTGACCTCCGTGGGACCGCACAGAGATGATTTCTGTGTAAAGGTCAACGGGATCGACATCCGGAGGTATGGTTCCCAGGGGCAGCAGAGGACTGCGGCCCTTTCCCTGAAGCTTTCGGAGATCTATCTGGTGAAGAAAAAGATCCGGGATACACCGGTGCTTCTGCTGGATGATGTTCTTTCGGAGCTGGATAGCAGCAGGCAGACATATCTGCTGGAAAGCATCCACGATATACAGACTCTGATCACCTGTACAGGACTGGATGATTTTGTCAGCCATCAGTTCAAGATCAACAGGGTTTTTCAGGTGGTAAAGGGGCATGTTTATATGCCTAAAGGGTTTTGACAAGCCCGTATGCATATGGTAAACTGATTCTAATTATGGAAAGTTGGTGAATATTTTGGATAAAGAGGAGTTTCGCGTTAAGCTGGGACAGATCAATAAGCTGGTCGAGACCCAGGATTACAAAGGCGCCATGCAGATTGTGGACAGCATTGACTGGCGTCGTGTGAAAAACGTCCGTACCCTTTGTGTAGTGGGCGAGATCTACGCGGCCAACAAGCGCTATGAAGAGAGCAAGGAAATTTTTCTTCTTGCCTACCACAGAGCGCCGATCGGCAAGAACATACTTTACCGTCTGATCGAGGTTTCCCTGAAAATGGGACAGATCAGTGAAGCCACAGAATTCTTTGATGAATACAGAGAAGTGGCAGGTAATGATAACAGCCAGTATATACTGAAATATAAGATCGCCAGAGCGAAGAATGCATCTCTAAATGAACAGATCCGTATTCTTGAGGAATATAAGGAGAAGGAATTTACGGAGCGCTGGTCCTATGAGCTGGCCAAGCTCTATTACAAGGCAGGAGACAAGCAGAAGTGCCTGGATCTCTGCAATGAGATGATCCTTTGGTTCAATGACGGAACTTATGTGATGAAGGCCCTTGACCTGAAACAGCGGATGGGTGTTCTCACTGGCGAGGAGAAAGAGAAATACGAACAGCGTTTTATCCCGAAGCTGATCCCGCCGGAAAAGGCGCAGGAGATCAGGGAGAGCAAGGAAGCATCCGGCGAGTATGAGGAGGCAAAACCGGTCACAGATACTATCCAGGTAGATGATGAGCGGGATCTGAACAGTGCGGAGACATTCCAGGAGAAGCTTTCCAAGGGATTCCGTGATATCTTTGGCGGACATAAGAAATCTGCGGAAGAGGATATGGAGGAAAAAGAAGCTGCGCAGGATGAAGAGCCGGATGAGGTTTCCACAGGCTCTGAGGATGTGACGGAACAGGCGGAAGCGCCGGAGGCTGAGACTGCTGCGGCAGCAGAACCGTCAGAGGAGTTTACAGATTCTGAGGAAATCGAAGCAGCAGAAGGAAGTGAGGAAGCTTCGGATGAGCCTTCTGAAGAGCAGGAAGAGTTTTCCGGACAGGAAGCGGATGAGATCCCGCTGGCATCCGGTGTTGAGAACCTGTCATCCGGAAGTATGAAGCTGCAGGCTCAGGAACAGCAGGATAAAGAGGAAGAAGAGGCTTATCAGGAAGCGGAAGAAGCTGAGGCTGAGAAAGCTACAGAGATGTCTTTGTCCCAGAGTGTTGCAGAGATCATGAAGGAGAAGGCTGCCGGAAATGAGGAAAGTGAGGAGAAGCCTGCAGGGGTTCCGCTCAATGAGGAAGGCAAGCCTGATTTTTCCGCAACGATCCGTATGCCGGAGCTGAAGATCCCGAAGTCCATGATCAATGTGGACCCGGAGAATGCAAGCAGTTCCGCGGAGATCCCGGATGCGTCTGGAATTTTCGGAAGTATCGAGGATATTGCGGCATCTGTAGGTGACAGGTCCGGGAAGGATAAAGATAAGGACTTCAACCTGGAGGATACTATTCTGGCAGCAGCTACACAGCAGGGAATCGATATCCCGGAGGAAGAGAAATCTCCGGATGTCCAGCAGTCCGACGTAACGGAAGAACCGGCAGGTATTGAGGATCTGGATATTGCGGCTGATGAATTTGTTCCGGAGGAGCCGGATGCGGCAGATATCGAGGATATCATGGCGCAGATCTCCGCTCAGCAGGAGGAAGAGGTAACGGAGACTTCCGATACCAGACTTCCGGATATCGTATTTGATGAAGATGAGGAGCCGGTTACTGAGGAGGATCTTCAGGCTGCAGAAGCAGAGTTTCTGAATGGTCCGTCAGGAGTACAGAAGCCGGTGGAAGAAGAGGATGTGCTTCCGGAGATTCCTTCACTGGAATCTGAGGAGCAGGTGCAGAAGGCGGCAGCAGAGCCTTCCGCGAAGCTTCATCATGAGGAACCGGTGGCTTCAGCGGAAGAGGAAAATCTTCTTGATGAGGAAGAAGAATACAGTGATGACGCCTTTGAATTCCAGGAAGAGGATGACGAGGATGAGGATGACTTTATCAGCAGTCTCATCGGTGATGATTCTGATGAAGCCATGGAAGAGGACGATGAGGAAGAGGAGCTCAGCGAGGAAGAGCAGCTTGAGAAATTTATCGCTACGATCCATCCGGAAAAGGATCCTACAAAGATCGTTTCCAGAAAGAAAGAGCTCACAGATGAAGAGAAACAGCTTTTCACCTATTTTGTTACAGTTCCCGGAATGAAGGAACAGCTGCTTGATGTACTCTGCGATGTGCAGATGGGCGCAGCAGACAAGACCTCCCAGACCGGAAATGTGATCGTTATGGGCGGCAGAGAAACAGGTAAGACGAGACTGATCTCAAGTCTGATCCCGGCAATCTGTAAAGAGCTGAATATCGAGGCTTCCAAGGTTGCCTATATATTTGCGGATGATCTCAACGGAAAGGATATTCCGGAGATCGTATCCAAGCTTGCCGGCGGTTTCCTTGTTATCGAGGATGCAAACCAGCTTTCCCAGGAAACAGCAGATGAGCTTGAGGAAGCTATGACCGGAAACACAAAGGGAATGATCGTGATCCTGGAGGATGAAAAGATCGGTATGCGTAAGCTGATCGCAAGATATCCGAAGCTTGCGAAGAAGTTTACATCCATGATCAACATTCCTGTATTTACAAACGATGAACTTGTTAATTTCGCCAAGGTCTATACCATGGAGAATGGATTCCGTATCGACCAGATGGGCATGCTTGCTCTGTATAATCTGATCGGGATCAACCAGAAGGAGGATCAGCCGATGTGCATCGGTACTGTGAAGACCATGCTGGATAAGGCTATGGAGAGAGCTCAGAGCGGATTGTTCAAGCGTTCCAAGAAGCGTGTGGACCGTGATGGCTACACGGTACTTTTTGAAAAGGATTTCAGCTGAAAATAAGAAAAAGCAGAGGTAAAAAATATGGCCAGACCTTATCTTGGTAACCCGAAATATACCATTGAAGTCCTTCAAAAGTATCATTTTGTTTTCCAGAAAAGGTTTGGTCAGAATTTTCTGATCGACGAGCATGTTCTGGAAAAGATCATTGAGTCTTCGGGTATCACGAAGGATGATTTTATACTGGAGATCGGTCCGGGTATCGGAACTATGACCCAGTATATTGCGGAGGCTGCCAGAGAGGTGGCTGCTGTGGAGATCGACAGTTCGCTGATCCCGATTCTTAAGGATACGTTGAAGGACTGGGATAATGTTTCCGTGATCAATAACGATATCCTGAAAACGGATATCAAAAAGATCGCAGATGAGAAAAACGGCGGCAAGCCTGTGAAGGTGGTTGCGAATCTGCCGTATTATATTACGACTCCGATCATCATGGGGCTTTTTGAGAAGAATGTTCCTGTGGATTCGATCACTGTCATGGTGCAGAAGGAGGTTGCAGACCGTATGCAGGTTGGTCCCGGTACCAAGGATTACGGTGCGCTTTCCCTGGCTGTGCAGTATTATGCGAAGCCGGAGATCGTTGCGAATGTACCGCCGAACTGTTTTATGCCGCGGCCGAAGGTTGGAAGTGCGGTGATCAAGCTGACGCGTTATGAGAAGCCGCCGGTGGATGTGAAGGATGAGGGGCTTATGTTCCGTCTGATCCGTGCATCTTTTAACCAGAGGAGAAAGACGCTTGTGAACGGGATCAGAAATTCCGGAGATTTTTCCCTGAGTAAGGAGGAGATTGAGGATGTGTTCAACAGGTGTGATCTTCCGCTGAATATCAGGGGTGAGGCGCTGACACTGGAGCAGTTTGCGATGCTTGCCAACTGTATTTATGATGAGAAAAATTAATATATGATAAATGCAAAAAGAGCCCGGGCAGCTGTTCCGGGTTCTTTTTGCGTTTCCGGACGGGAATGTTGGAGAGGTTTCCTGTCCGGACCTATATATTTGTCATAGAAAGGAGGTTATGTCTGAGGTGCCAGACATAAGTAATGAAAAATTTACATTTTTTATTTTACTGATGAGATGTTAGGAAAGTTTGTTTAAAATATGAAAATATTGTGAATATATTTTTGGCGATATACATAAAGTCTGAATGGTGTGGGTGGGAATGGGGAAAATTGAGGTTTACAGAGGGGTGGGGGTGTGTGGTATACTGAGGGGCGTCGAAAAGGTAATGATGAGGTAATAAAAAGGCAGTAAAAGATAATTAAAAATAGTAAAAGGTAATTTTTAATAAGGGCTGGTGCCCGTATGGAGGTTGAATATTATGAGAAGATTGAACAAGGTTACAGCTTTGGTTATTGCGGGTGTTATTTCATGTACATCTCCGATGATGGTTATGGCGTCTGATTCCGGTTCTGTTATGAGTCAGGCGGAGGAGATCCTGAAGGATAATGAGGTTGGGTCTCTTGCTTCTGATCCGGATAAGGTTGGGGATATCATTGTTTATGTGAAGGGGCTTTTTGATTCTAACCAGATCACGGATGATGAGATTTCTCAGGGGATCGATGAGGCTGCGGATCATTTTGGGGTGAGTCTTAATGAGGATGATAAGAGTTCGCTGGTTAATATTATCAGTAAGTTCCGTGGGATTGAGATGAGTGATGATCAGATCAAGGGGTATGTGAGTGATGCTTATAGTACTTTGAAGGATATGGGTGTTACGAAGTCTGATGTGAAGAATATTTTTGAGAAGGCGATTGAGTTTATTAAGGGGATGCTTTCACGGCGGTGATGGTTTGTGATGGCTGGTGTTTTTGATGATGTTTTAGATGGAGTTTGAGTTAGAGGGTGAGGGTTGTGGCTCTTTTGTTGGGGTTGTTGTTGGTTTGTTTGGTTGAGATGTACAATATGTACAATGTTTAGGGCTTTGGTTTTGTTTGTGAATGTGGCGTTTTTATAAATTGGGGGAGGGTATTTTGGAAAAAATTGTGCAAATGCGCTAATTGTTTACGAGATGTTCATTGTTTGTTCATATTTGTCTGGTAGTATAGGGATAGTTCGAAAGAACGTTACGAAAGACGCTGTAATGGTGTGTATCTGTATCATTACACATACAATTTTTTTCATAATAATCGCCCCGGTAAGCCACTACCGGGGCACTCCTCGTTTTTGGGCCTTTTTTTGGCTCTTTTTTTTGTGGGGGGGATGGAGGGAGGGACGGACGGACTGCCGGAGGGGCGGCTGCATGGTCGTGCCTGGTGCGGTCGTTTCGCCGGGTCATACTAAGCGTCTGAGTCTTCTGCCGTGCAGGGCGCCCCATAACTCGCCATGTACGCTGATGCGTACCTGGCTCAGACAGATGGGGCTTACTCTGCGGCTTGTGGCCGCAGAGTACCTTCCCGTCAGAAGCCTCAGGCGCTAAGTATGACCAGCGGCTTACTCCGACGCACCGGGTCCCGACCATGCAGCCGCCCCTCCGGCAGTCCGTCCTGTGCGTTGGAGAGAAACAAAAAGGATGCACTATAAAGAAATTCTGGAATCGTACTAAGTCCGTTCTGTGCGTTGGAGAGAAATAAAGGGGGTAAGAAATTTCCAGTGCAAAAAATATAGCGCGGGTGGGGTGTGCATGCTATAATGATTAGGATTATAGTGCTGTCGTCTGGTTTGGGGCGGCGGTGGTTGGGTTTTTGTTTGAATGGGAGGTCTGGATATGGCGGAGTCTATGAAGGATTTTGAGAGGGAGCTGGAGGCTTCTTTTAAGAGGATCGATGAGGGTGATATTATCTCAGGGACTGTTGTGAGTGTGGATGAGTCGGGGGTTGTTCTTGACCTTAAGTTTTATGCGGAGGGTTTTATTCCGGTGGAGGAGTTTTCCCGGGTGCCGGGGTTTAATATTAAAGAGGCTGTTCAGCCGGGGGATGAGGTTCAGGCGATGGTTCTTCGCAGGGATGATGGTCAGGGGAATATTCTTCTTTCCAGAGCGGATGCTGCGGATGTGCTTGCCTGGGACAGGCTGAAGGAGCTTCAGGATTCGGGTGAGGTGCTGGATGTTGTTGTGAAGGGGATCGTTAACGGGGGTGCCATTGCTTATGTTGAGGGTGTCCGTGGTTTTATTCCGGCATCCAGGCTTGCTTTGGAGTTTGTTGAGGATACTGAGGTGTTTCTGAATAAGCCGATCCAGGTGCGGGTGATCGAGGCTGATAAGGCGAAGAAGAGGCTGGTGCTTTCGGCGAGGGAGATTCTTCGTGAGAGGGCTGAGGTGGAGAAACGGAATAAGATTTCCAATATCCAGGTTGGCTTTGTGACTGAGGGTACGGTTGAGAGTTTGCAGCCGTATGGTGCTTTTGTGGAGCTTGGGAACGGGGTTTCCGGGCTGGTGCATATTTCTCAGATCTGTGAGAAGAGGATACGGAAGCCTTCTGAGGTTTTGAGTGTTGGGGATAAGGTTAAGGTGAAGGTTATTGCGATCAAGGATGGTAAGCTGAGCCTGAGTATTAAAGAGGCATCGGATCTGATGGCTAAGGAGGTTGAGGAGGAGTCTTTTGAGCTTCCGGAGTCGGGGGAAGAGGCTACTACTTCCCTGGGTGCGTTGTTTGCAAATATTAAATTATGATTATTTTGGATGAAAAAGGATGGATGTGTATGAAAAAACCGGAGAGAATATTTGTAATCGGACATAAGAATCCGGATACGGATTCCATCTGTTCGGCTATTGCTTATGCGGATATTAAAAACAGAACTACGCAGAATAAAAAATATATCCCGAAGAGAGCGGGGCAGATCAATGAGGAGACCAGGTATGTACTGAACCGTTTTGGCGTACAGCCGCCGGCTTATCTGGGGAATATCGGTACGCAGGTCAAGGATATGGATATCCGGATCAGTCCGCAGGCGGATAAGAATATGTCGCTGAAGAATACCTGGGATCTGATGCAGGAGAACGGGATCGTTTCTCTTCCGATCCGGGATAAGGATGGGTGTCTGGAGGGGCTTGTGACGATTGGTGATATCGCAAAGACCTATATGGATACTACAGACAGTTATCTTCTTTCCAATGCGAGGACGCAGTATCAGAGAATTGCCGAGACTGTTGGCGGTGAAGTGGTGGAAGGTAACGGACACGGATATTTTGTGAAGGGGCGTGTGCTTGTCGGTACTGCCAACCCGAAGATGCTGGAGGGCTACGTTGAGGAGAATGATATGATCATCATGGGTGACCGTGAGGAGGATCATCTTCAGGCGATCAGCCAGAATGTAAGCTGTATCATCGTGGGGCTGAATATCGTGGTTTCCGAGAAGGTTGTAAAGCTTGCTCATGAGAAGAATATCGTGATCATCCGGTCTCCGTATGATACGTTTAATATTGCGCGTCTGATCAATCAGAGTATTCCGGTCAGTTTTGTTATGAAGCGGGATAACATGGTTACGTTTAATACCGAGGATTTTACGGATGATATCCAGGATGTTATGATCAAAAACCGTCACAGGGCGTTTCCGGTGATCAATCCTCATGGTAAGTGTATCGGTACGATCTCCAGACGTAATTTTCTGGATATGCATAAAAAGAAAGTGGTTCTTGTGGATCATAATGAGGTGGATCAGGCTGTTGATAATATCGAGAAGGCGGAGATCCTTGAGATCATCGATCATCATAAGCTGGGTACCTTGCAGACCATGACGCCGGTTGCTTTTCGTAATGAGCCGGTGGGATGTACGGGTACGATCCTTTATGAGATCTACGGAGAACAGAGACTGGAGATCCCGGAAAAGATCGCGGGGCTTCTCTGTGCGGCTATTATTTCGGATACATTGATGTTCCGTTCACCGACCTGTACGCAGACGGATAAGATCGCTGCCAGTGCTCTTGCGCTGATCGCGGGGATCAAGATCGAGGAGTTTGCCCGAGAGATGTTTTCTGCGGGAAGTAATCTGAAGGATAAGTCTCCGGAGGAGATTTTTTATCAGGATTACAAGAAGTTTATCGGTGAGGGTAATGTTTCCTTTGGTGTGGGTCAGATCAGTTCCATGGACAGCGAGGAGCTTAAGGAGATCAAGGAGAAGCTGATGCCGTTTATGGTGAGTGAGTGTGGCCGTCATGATATCACGAGAGTTTATTTTATGCTGACGAATATCCTGGAGGAGTCTACAGAGCTTCTGTTTTACGGGGAGGGCAGCCAGCAGATGGCGGAGATCGCTTTTGAGCGGAAACCGGATGGAGATACCTTCAGTTTGCCGGGTGTGGTTTCCAGAAAGAAGCAGCTGATCCCGGCTATGATGGAGGCTGCTCAGCTGATGAACAGCGATTATGCATAAGAGGTGACGGAAAATGGCGAAACAGTTATGGAAGCCGGGGAACATGATCTATCCACTGCCGGCTGTAATGGTGAGTGTTACCGATGGTGAGGGGCATGATAATATCATAACGGTTGCGTGGACGGGTACGGTGTGTACCAATCCGGCGATGGCTTATATTTCTGTCCGACCTTCCCGTTATTCCTATGATATGATCCGGAAAACGGGTGAATTTGTGATCAATCTGACAACGGAGAAGCTGGCGTTTGCAACGGATTTCTGCGGGGTCCGTTCGGGACGTGATGTGGACAAGTTCCAGAAGTTGAACCTTACGAAAGAGAAAGCGCAGTTTGTTTCTGCACCGATGATCGGGGAGGCTCCGGTTTCGATCGAGTGCAGGGTGCGTGAGGTGAAGGAGCTGGGGTCTCATGACATGTTTCTTGCTGATGTGCTTGCGGTCCATGCGGATGAAGCTTATATGGATAAAAACAACAGGTTTCGTCTTAATGATGCGGGTCTTCTGGTTTATTCCCATGGGGAGTATCTGGCGGGTGGCCGGAAGGTGGGAACCTTCGGCTACAGCGTAAAGAAGAAGCAGCAGAAGAAGTTGGATAAGAAATCAGACAGGGAAGCAGACAGGGAATCAGAGATGGCAGAGATGGCGGGGAAGTTGAAGACGTCAGGAAAGCCAGGGATGTCAGGGAAGTTGAAGACGTCGGGAAAGCCAGGGATGTCAGGGAAGTTGAAGATGTCAGGAAAGCCAGGGATGTCAGGGAAATTAAAGACGTCGGGGAAGGCAGGGAGAGAGAAACGGTAGGTTCTGCGGAGCCGTAACGTTTGTTGAGGTTTGGCAGCTGTTATGCTAAAATGAAAGGATACAGTATGAATAATATTACACTGATAGGAATGCCTGGTGCGGGGAAGAGCAGCATCGGTGTCGTACTTGCGAAGGTACTTGGGTACCAGTTTATTGACTCAGATCTTCTGATCCAGAAGGCGGAGAAGAGGACTTTGAGTAAGATTATTGCAGATGAGGGTACGGAGGGCTTCAAGGCGATCGAGAATCGTGTGAATGCTTCGATCCAGGTGGAGAATACGGTGATCGCTACCGGTGGAAGTGTGGTTTACTGCGATGAGGCTATGCAGCATCTGAAGTCTGAGGGTGTTGTGGTGTATCTTAAGATCTCGCTGGAGCTTCTTTCCAGGCGTCTTGGTAATCTTAAGGGGCGTGGTGTTGTGCTCAAGGAGGGGCAGACGCTGGCGAGTCTTTATGATGAGCGTGTTCCTTTGTATGAGAAATATGCGGACATTGTGGTGGATGAAGAGGATAAGGATCTGGAGGGGAGTCTCCAGGTTGTGCTTGAGGCACTGAAGAACAGGGGAGATAAGGCGTAACTGTTGGCTTGTGGAAACGGTTTGCTGGAGTGTTTCGGGTCATGGGTTGTGACAGGTTTTCGTCATAAATTGTTTACAAATCTGAAATATGTGTTATAATATACAACTGACCTAAAAAACGGTATTGCGGAACGTTTGTTCCTGCAGTAAATTCAGAGAAAGTTTCTGCTCATAGAGGAGTAAATAATAGAGGTGTGTTATGGAACAGTATGTGATTAAAGGCGGCAATCCTCTGGTTGGAGAAGTGGATATTGCGGGTGCGAAGAATGCGGCGCTTGCGATATTGTCAGCAGCCATTATGACTGATGAAACTATATTGATCGAGAATCTGCCAGATGTTAGGGACATCAATGTTCTGCTTGAGGCGATCTCCGAGATCGGGGCTCAGGTTGAGCGTATTGATAAGTCTACTGTAAAGATCAACGGTTCTACTATCGGCAATCTCAGCGTGGATTATGAGTTTATCAAGAAGATCCGTGCTTCTTATTATCTTCTGGGTGCTTTGCTTGGTAAGTATAAGCATGCGGAGGTTCCGCTTCCGGGTGGATGTAATATCGGCAGCAGGCCGATCGACCAGCATCTGAAGGGTTTCCGTGCTCTTGGTGCGGATGTTGATATCTGTCATGGTGCTATTGTTGCCAAGGCGGAGAATCTGCATGGCAGCCATATTTTCCTGGATGTGGTTTCTGTTGGTGCTACTATTAATATTATGATGGCTGCTTCTATGGCGACTGGTCGTACGATCATTGAGAATGCTGCGAGGGAGCCGCATGTTGTTGATGTGGCGAATTTCCTGAACAGTATGGGGGCGAATATCAAGGGTGCTGGTACGGATGTGATCCGTATCCGTGGTGTTGAGACGCTTCATCGTACGGAGTATTCGATCATTCCGGACCAGATCGAGGCTGGTACGTTTATGTTTGCTGCTGCGGCTACTCGTGGTGATGTTACTGTTCGTAATGTTATTCCTAAGCATCTTGAGGCTACTACTGCTAAGCTTGAGGAGATCGGGTGTGAGGTTGAGGAGTTTGATGATGCGGTTCGTGTCCGTGCGCCGCATGTGCTTCATCGTACGCATGTGAAGACGTTGCCTTATCCTGGTTATCCTACGGATATGCAGCCGCAGATCGCGGTTACTTTGGCTTTGGCTGAGGGTACGAGTATTGTTACTGAGAGTATTTTTGAGAACCGGTTTAAGTATGCGGATGAGCTTTCCCGGATGGGTGCCAATATTAAGGTGGAGGGGAACTCTGCTATTATTGATGGTGTAAGGAAGCTTACGGGGGCGCGTGTGAGTGCGCCGGATCTTCGTGCGGGGGCTGCGCTTGTTATTGCGGGGCTGGCTGCTGAGGGTGTTACGGTTGTTGATGATATTGTTTATATCCAGCGTGGGTATGAGAATTTTGAGGAGAAGCTCAGGAGTCTTGGGGCTGAGATTGAGAGGGTTTCCAGTGAGAAGGAGATTCAGAAGTTTCGGTTGCGCGTTGGGTGATGGTTGGTGACAACTGGTAATAACTGATAACGATTGATGATAATTGGATATTTGAGTTTTGGGAGAGTTCCTGGGTGTTTGGGCCTGGGGGCTCTTTTTTTGTGTGGGTGGGAGGGATGAATGGAGGGAGGGACGAACGGACAGACTGCCAGCGGGGCGGCTGCATGGTCGTGCCTGGTGCGGTCGTTTCGCCGGGTCATACTAAGCGTCTGAGTCTTCTGCCGTGCAGGGCGCCCCATAACTCGCCATGTACGCTGATGCGTACCTGGCTCAGACAGATGGGGCTTACTCTGCGGCTTGTGGCCGCAGAGTACCTTCCCGTCAGAAGCCCCAGGCGCCAAGTATGACCAGCGGCTTACTCCGACGCACCGGGTCCCGACCATGCAGCCGTCCCGCTGGCAGTCTGTCCGTTCTGTTTTTTGGGGGGTGTGAGGGCGTGGTGGTCTGACGGGAGTGGGTGAGCCATCAGCGCTGCGCTGGATGGCTGCAGGGGCTGAGTTTCCTTGTGGTTTGCCGGGAGGTGGTGGGGCATCGGCGCTGCGCTGGATGCGTTGTGGGGTGAGTGTGGAATCGGCGTTGTGAGGTGGGGTGTGGAATCGACGTTGTGGTGGATGAAGTGGGATGAGGTTTTGGCGGTTTTTGTCGAAGGGTTTTTGTTGACTTTTGTTGGTGGGGTGGTTATACTGAAAGTACATATCTGGGAACATTCTGGGCCGTTCGGCTATCTGATCCCCATATGGTTGGTTGTATAAATATGGCGGGGAGGAGCCGGTTGGTTGTGTGAGGTTTTTTCTTTTGCCATCATAGTGAAAGGAGGAGGCTTATGCAGAGGAAGCGGCTTGAGGATATGAATCTTCTGGATGATTTTTTGTTTAACGCGGTGATGACGTTTCCTGGTATTGGTGAGAGGAAGCAGGTTGCTGCTGCAGGTGGTGCTGGGGCGTGAGATCGGGAGGCTATTAATAGTTAAATATAAATTATAAAATCATATAAGTACATGTTGAGTTTTATAAGATATTAGAGTGGAATATTATTGAAAGGAGTTGATGCTTTGAGTAAATATTATTCTATACATGAATTTTCAAAAATTATAGGCGTATCCGCCCAGACATTACGAAATTGGGATGCCAATGGAAAACTTCATCCGCATCATACTACAGTAAGTGGCTATAGATATTATTCTG
>OJSE01000742.1_pt1 | contig 47475 bp, 19 predicted proteins | sample 1599351 | NCBI WGS metagenome assembly OJSE01 (sample SAMN04168656, study PRJEB22393) | human gut metagenome | biome: human gut microbiome; feature: stool | host: Homo sapiens | collected 2014-03-17 | reverse complement strand
CTGCGGCGGCGTCGGCCTTGGCCTGTGCTTCGGTCACGCCGGTCGGGGATGCCTGCGCGATGGCCTGATTGGCTTCCACTGTGCTCTGCTGGGCCTGTGCGACGCTGTCCTGCGCCTGTGCGATGGCCTGCTTGGTCTGGTTGTCTGTGGTTGTGGCTTCGTCGGCCATGGCGATTGCAGGCGAGGCGAGGGTGGCCATTACGGCTGTGCTTGCCACTGCGATCTTGGTGAGGTTGCTGCGTTTCATGAAAGATCTCTTCTTTCCCTGGTCGTGTCTCTTTCGGGGTTTGTGTTCCCTGGGGGGCGTTGTATGTTTTCCACCTACAGATAGTAGCACAAATTCTTACTAATGCAAATTGCTACCACCTTTTTTTCGTCAGCAAGACATGTGCCTACCCGAAACACGCCGACCACGACAAAGCGAAAAACCAACAGCCAACACCCCCCGCCACAATGATACCGGAAACAAGAGCAGTCTGCTTCATATCACCCGGGGCATCCCCGGCAAAGGAACCTGATCAGGCATGCTGTTACGCTCCCCCCGTGACCAGAAAACGCATAGTGTTCCCCTGACCGGTGCAAGTGAGGAGCGTGACCTCATCCTTGCCCTTATGGACGCGCAACGTTTTGGTCGCGGCGAGCTCAACCTTCAACCGCAAGGGACAGCAGAGTCACCCCATGATTCCTTTTTTTATCAGCTGGATCTTGATGTAACCATACGGTAGGAGGACCCATGACGATGGAATCCTCCTACCGTATAGTCAGGGAAACGTCCGTTTACCCGTGTCAGCAGGAGACTTACCCTCGGCGTTTGAACGCGATGCCGGCCCCGGTGAGGAGGACGGCGGCTACCAGGCCTCCGATCAGGCCGATGACGCTGCCGGTCTGGGGTAGTGTGGATACGGGTGCCGGTTCGGTCTTCGTCCGTTTCCAGATCGCGTACAGGTCGGCGCCCGACTGCGACACGTCGATGACGTCGCCGGCCAGGAGGCTGGCGGCCGTGGCCTTCGGATCCTGGCTCCATCCCTGGAATTCGTAGCCGTCGCGCGTGAACCTGTTGTGCGTGTTGTCTACGATCGTGTAGTCGCCGGCGATGGTCGTATCAGCCCATTCCGGATCGGCCGGGACACCGGTGTTCGCATGGTAGGTGACGGTCGTGTCCTCGCTGAAGCGGATGTCGTCGATCAGGTTGCCGTGGATCACGCTATGCTGCTTCACCGATTTGAATGTGAAACGGGTGACGGTGCTGGTGGCGACATATCCGTCGCGGTCCGCATACCTCTCCCACGAGTTGTTCCGGGTCCTGACGGTGGGTTTGCCGGTGTCGTAGTCGAGGGTCAGGTCGCCGCGCGAGACCGCGGCCTCGTCGACCGTGCTGCAGAAGCTGGTGCCCGTGTCTCCGGCCTTGTCGTTGCCGGCGCCGTCCGCCAGACGCCGCGCCTGCTGGGCGACGCCCCTGAACGTTCCGCCGGCCGTCGGAGCGGGTCCGATGACCACGCTCATGCAGTCCGGGTTGTTCAGGAACTCCTTGCCTAACCCGTCCTTGGAGTTCGTGTATGAGGCGTGGGCCAGGTTCCAGTGGTAGGTGTGGCCGGGGACGGTTCTGATGTCCTGGTAGATGTAGGCGCCTTCCTGTTCGGCCACGATCTCGGAATACTGGTTGGCACGGCGGGTCTCCGGCACGTTCGGCCGTATGGCGTCCTGTTTGTCGCGTGTGCTGAAGCGCAGTTCGACGCTGCCTCGGCCGTCGGGCGAGTTGGCGGTCTGGCTCGACCGCCAACCGAATCTCTTCTGGTCGAACCCGTTGATCGTGAATGATTTCTGCGTGTATTTCGAATCGTCGGGCTTGCCGTTGGCGTCCTTCTTGATCCAGTCCACGCAGTCCATCCTGCCGTCGGCCGACAGGCTGTGGATCGCCACGTTCGACAGGCAGTAGCTTGGATAGTCGTTTGGGTATTCGAAGCTGCCGTTGACCAGACGATCCGGTAGGCCGTTCGCGTCCGGGTCGGTCGGCGTGGTGTTCGTCCGCTGCCATTGCGCGTACAGGGTGATGGTGCCCGTGGCGTCGGCCGGGATCGTGTACGAACCGGCCGGGATGCTTGCGCCCGTGCCGTCTGCCTTCGTGTTCCAGCCGGCCAGTGTGTATCCGCTGCGGGTCACGCCCGTGGAGGGTATGTCGATTTGGTCTCCGGGATTGCCGGTCATGTCCGTTATCGTGCCCCTGCCACCGTTGGCGTCGTATCTGACGGTCACGGGTGAGGCGGCGGTCTGGATTCCGTCGAGGGTGAGGGTTCGGGCCTGGTCGGTGCGGCCGCGGGTGGTGATGATCCCGGTCTTGGCGTCGAGGTCGTAGGCGACGGTCCATTGCAGGGTGCTGGTCGAGTGGGACGGAGTGGCGGCCAGCAGGCCGAACGCGTCCCGTTCGTCCATGGATCCGCCTGCCTCGCGCACGGCCGTGTCGACTTTTTTCCAGCGCTGGTCGGATTCGATCTCATGGTTCCAGGTCATCGTGTTCGTGGTGGTCTGGTACGTGTCCGTAGGACGGGTGACGTGCATTTTCCCGCCGTCGAATTCGATGGTGGCCTTTGCGCCGGTCGCGTCGGCCAATGCGTAGTGCAGTCCTCCGAGCGATGCGTACTTGGCGCCGTAGGCGGCGATGTCGTACCGGCCGAGCAGGCTGATTGCCTCGTCCACGGTGGCGGCTTTGTCCAGGAGGAGCCGGACGACGGCCAGCTGGCTGATGGACGGCTTGCCGTCGTTGGGCGCCTGCCAGCGGTGGATCTGCAGGATCGCCGCCGACAGCCCCTTCTCGTTGACTCCGTCCATGGTGGTCAGGGGCGCGATGTTCGCGCTCGTCTCAAGCTCGTCCGTGGTGGGCGTCGCGTTCGCCTTGCCGGTCATGACCGGGGCGACGCCCACGCTCCGATACCCATCCGTCGGGGCGGTGGCGACCATCATGCCGGGAACGGCCGGATACCAGTCCATGTTGCGGACCATGAGGTCATGGCCTGTGTCCGTGCCCGTGACCGCCAGCGTGGTGCATGCCTGGGTCGTGGACAGGGGTATGGGCTTGCCGTGGTTGAGGTTGGCCCGTAGCCAGGCGAGATAATCGTCGTTGTCGCCGGCGTTCGCCGACAGGTAGTCGTCGAGCTTGTAGTCTCCCGTGTACCGGGTCTGGTACAGGTTGTCCATGATCCTGACCGGCTTTGTGGGCCCGTCCACGGCGGTCATGGGCTTGGAATCCTCGGCCAGGGCGGTGACTGCGCCGGCCATCGAGGCGAGAAGCATGCCGACCGCCGTGGTAATGGCGGCGACATGCTTGATCATGCTGCGGATGTTCATTTCAATCCTCCTCCGATTGCATGGAGGCGGAATGGAATGTCAGCCGCGCCTCCGTCGGCTGTAGGCGAACGACGCGAGGGCGAGGCAGAGAACCGCCCATTACCATGTTTGGTAGGCCCCGATGGTCGGGGCCGGGTCGCCGGTTCCGGTATGACTTTCCTGCCCTGTCGTCGATGATCCGGGGGGTGTTGTCGCCGGGAACGGGGACGCCCGATGACCGCTGATAGGAACCAGGCCGGCTACACGGACGCTTCAGGGGCGCATGGCGCAGGTCTCGTCGTAATGTGGGTGCGGCGCGGGCGTCCGGACTCCTCCGAGCCCGCGGCGACCGGAAAACCTTCATGACGGGAGGAACGATGATGACCCCGGACGACATCGACGTGTGGGTCGGCCTGGACGTGGGCAAGAGCGCGCACCACGCGCACGCCCTCGACCATGACGGGAACACCCTGTACGACAAGCCGTTGAAACAGGACGAGAAGGCCATCCGCACGATGCTGGGCAAGCTCTCCAAGCATGGCCGTGTGCTGCTGGTCGTGGACCAGCCCAACACCATCGGCTCCCTGCCCCTGACGGTGGCGCGGAACATGGGGATCGCGGTTGCCTACCTTCCCGGCACGGCCATGCGCAGGACCGCGCAGCTGCTGCCCGGGGACGCGAAGACCGACCGCAGGGACGCGCATGTGATCGCGTGGGCCGCGCTCAAGCTGCCCGAGACGCTCAGGGACGCGGGCCCGGATGACGAGACCCTCGCCGCCCTGAAGCTGCTCGCCGGCCACGACGAGGACCTCGCCCACGAATCCACCCGCCACGTCAACCGCCTGCGGAGCCTGCTGCTGCAGACCCACCCCGCGTTCGAACGCGCGCTCAAGGGCGAGAGAATCACGCGCGACGCGACGCTCGCGCTGCTCGAACGATACGGCGGGCCCATGGGCGTGAAACGGGCCGGGATCGAGGACGTGAAGGACTGGGCCAAGTCCAACGGGCTTCGCGCCGGCCGCATCATCGACGACATGTTCAAGGCGATCGGCGAGCAGACCGTCACCGTGCCCGGCACCCTCATGGCCGAGACCATCATCCCCTCCATCGCCCACGACATCAAGACGATCAGGGACCGGCGGCGCGAGGTCGGCCGCCAGGTCGAGAAGCTCCTGGAGGACCACCCTCTTCTCACGGTCCTGACGTCGATGCCCGGGATAGGCGTCAGGACCGCAAGCAACATCCTGCTCGGCATCGGCGGCGACATCGCCAACTTCAAATCGTCCGCCCATCTGGCCGCCTACGCGGGCATATCGCCCGTCACCGGCCAATCCGGCACCAGCATCAAAGGCGAACGGCCCTCCAGGCGGGGCAACAAACGCCTCAAGAACGCGCTGTGGCAGACCGCGTTCGTCGCATCCACCAAACACCCGCCCTCCGTGGCCTATTACAAGCGCAAACGCGAACAGGGCAAACACCACAACGCCGCCATCATCTGCCTCGCGCGTCGGCGCTGCGACGTGATCTACAGCATGCTCAAAAACGGAACCCTCTACCAGGAACCAGCCCTCGTAGCCTGAACCGGGCCACACGGGAAAGGACGCCGGACGCCACCGGCAGGGCGAAGCGCGCCCACGACAGCCAACCGGAATCCCGACACGTCAACTCCCCAAGGAGTTGACAAAAACATAGGAACACCCCCCTATTGCAAAAAACTCTCACTGAGGAGTGCTCAGTGAGAGTTTTTTGCAAATGAGGGGTCAGATACGGCGCTTGCGCCAGATGGTCAGGGCAATACCGGCGGCGGCGAGGACCACCACGGCACCAGCCACGCCGAAGACGGCGACACCAGTGTCGGAGATGACGGCACCCGGCTTCTTGCCATCAGCGGAGACCTTCACGAGGGCCTTGCGGGCCTCGGTCAGGTGACGAATCGCATCCTGGACCTCGGTGGAGGTGGCGTTCTCCTTGGCGAGCACCTTCTTCGCTTGGGCCAGCGCATTGGCGTAGGCCTTCCACGAATCGGCGGTGTAATCGTCCTGGTTCAGCTTCTCGGCTTCGGCCTTGGCAATGGCGTCTTCGAGCTGCTTGAGCTCTTCCTCAGTGGCCAGATCGGGATCCGGAGTCGGCGTCTCGTCGGCAACGACCTTCACGGTGAACGTGGCGGTCTTGGTCGAATCGGCCACAGACTGCACGGTCACGGTCACCTTGTCGGAGGCCTTCGAGGAGTCGAAGCCGAGCAGCTCGTACTCATCGGCGGCGAGCTCACGGGTGGTGGAGCCGCCGTTGCCATCGGCCACGGTCGCGGTGACGACCAGACCGGCAACGTCGAGCGCTTCACCAACCTTGTACTCGGCCTTGGCGGGCTGCGCGGTCACGGCGATGGAGAGGATCGTGCCTGCGGCCGGGTGCTCCGGCTCGGGCTGGCTCTCCTCCAACGCATTCTGCGCGTCGGTCAGGGCCTTGGCGGCGGCATCGACATCAGCCTGAGACAGGCCGGAGTCAAGGAAGGTCTGCTTGGCCGTCTTGGCTGCGGCGAGCGCATCCTCGAATGCCTTCCAGCTGGCCTCGGTGTAAGCAGAGCCATCGGCGCCGAGCTTGTCGGCCGCTTCAATCGCGCCATCAAGCGCCGTCGTATCGGCCATCTCAATGGACACGCCTTCGTCGGTCGGGTGAATGGTCTGCATCAGGCCGTCCGCGTCGAAGGTGATCTCGTCGATGGCGGTTTCACGGTGGTAGCCGAGGCCGGAGGTGAACACGCCGAGCGGCGTGTAGTGGCGATGGTAGGCCATGAGCCAACGGTCGTTGCCGTCCGCGTCGGTCACATGCACGTCGGACTGGTGCGCGGTACCTTGCAGGTTCTTGGAGGAATCCTTCTGCAGCAGCACACCCTTGTAGGTGATGGTGCCGTCGATGGAATCGGAGACGCCGTACCTCACATGGTAGTTCGGGGAGTTGGCGTCGTCGCACGACCAGGTCCAGTGGTACTTGCCGTCGCGGTAGGCGACGACCACGGACTCGCGGAAGCCGTTCAGACCGTTGAGCTTCTTCACCGTACCGGCCTTGATGCTCACCATGTCGTCGTTGAGTTCGGCGATGGCGGGCGAACCGTTGCCGTACAGGATGTACGACTTGCCGGTGTTCGGGTCGGTGAAGATGGACGGGTCGATGGCCTGTCCAACGGTGACGCCTTCCATCGTGCGAGTGACCAGCGGTTGGTCGGCGGCCTTGTACGGGCCGGCCGGGTTGTCGGCCACGGCGACGCCGATGGCGGATGTACCGTTCGGCAACTTCGCGCAGTAGTAGAAGTAGTACTTGCCGTTCTTCTTCTCGATGGTCGGCGCCCACGCGGAGCCCACGGACCACGGGGAGATGGCGGTGTTCTCATCGCCATCGGTGGTCGGCTGGTGGTCCTTATTGACATCGAGGATCACGCCCTCGTCGGTCCAGTTCACCAAGTCGGTGGAGCTGAACGCATGGAAGTAGTTGCCGCTCCAGCCGGAGAAGCCGTCGGTGGTCGGGTAGATCCAGAACTTGCCGTCGAAGTAGTCGATGTCCGGGTCGGCGTACTGGCCGGGCAGTACCGGGTTGTTGCCCACGGTGACCTTCTTCAGCGTCCAGGTCTGCGGCGCACCGTCGCCCAAATCAACGACCAAAGTACGGTCCTTAGCCAGGTCGGCCGTACCACCATTGGTGAACGCCTGACCATCAAGGGTGAGCTTGATGGAGTCGTCGCTACGGTTGACAGACACCTTGACGGGCACCTTGGCCGCGTCGCCACGGCGGTTGAGCACGGTGGTGACGGTCTTCGCGGACCAGTCGAGGGTGGAACGCACCTGAGAGTGGTCGTCAGTGCCACGCAGCGAGTTCGGGTCAGACGGCACAGTGCCCACAGAAATACCCTGCAGAGCAATCGGGCTGGTCTTCTCGACCTCCTGAGCAGTGAGCGCGCGGTTCCACACGTTCACATTGTCGAACGAACCCTTGAAGTATGGGTCGTTGTAGAAGGACTTGCCCAAGTAGGCCAGCAGATCGTTACCCAAATCGGTGACCTTGTTCTTGGTCGCCTTGTTCTGAGCCACCTGCGCACCGTCAGAGTACACGGTCATCACGTTGTCGTCCAACGTGACCGTGACACGATGCCATGCGCCGTTGCCAGACAACGTAGCGTTAGCCGCGTCCTCCGCACCATACGAGTTGGTGGTGATGCGGCTGGCGAGCTCGCCGGAGTTGTTGTACTTCAGGAAGTAGTACTTGGTGGAGTTCTGGCCGAAAGCGAACGTGAACTGGTTTTTATTGATCTCCGACTTGACATCCATCTGCACAGTCAGCTTGTTACGGCCATCGAACAGGCCCTTCGGGAACTCGGCGTAGGTGCCGTCAGAGCCGTCGAGCTTAAGCACCTTGCCCTTTTCGGCATCCTCGGAGACCTTGGCGTTGCCGTTGAAGGTCAAGTCGTTGCTGTTCTCAGTGGTGTCGGTACCCTTGCTGTCTTCGAAGTCATACTCGGCAATCGGACCGGAGCCGTCTTCATCGGGTGTGACTGGCTCGGTGTCCTTGTTCTTATCGAATGCCTTCAGGATTGCGTTGTACTCGGTTTCAGTGACAGGCAGGATGGTGCCGTGACGCTTCTTGAGCGAACCGAAGTTCACATCAGAGGCAAAGCCCCAATCAGCCTTATCAGTGCTGCTTAAATCGGCAGAACGGTATGGGGTGTAACCCTTACCGGCTGAGTACTGGTCCCACATCAGACCATAGAGCATCTTCTTGCCCGCATCACTGGTCTGCACGTCATCTTCATTGTAGAAGAACAGCTCCGGGCCTTCCAGCTGCGCACCGGTCAGACCAGTACCAGTCAGGTCACCGAATGTACCGACAAGCGTCCACTGGTTCGGATCACTGTCAGTGTTGTAGTAACCATTCGCAATTGTGTCACCAGTGGTGAGCGTTGTGGCATACGGATCCTTGCTACGCTCAACACCGAGGTACGTGTCACCGGACACACGATAGTAATAGCCGTCATCGGCCTTAATCATCGTGGTATCGATAACGGACTTGACTCGGTCGATCCACTTGACAGGCGTCGTGAAGTTCACGAAATCACGCGTGGTGGAGTAGTACATATTGGTGCGATCGCCGGACTTGTTGTCCGCGTCGGAAGCAGTGGCCCAGTACACCACGTACTGCTTGTTCACATCATCCCAGTAGGCTTCCGGAGCCCAAGCCATGCCGGCTCCCGGAATCTGAGAGGCAACGTCAACGGCGCGCGGTTCGCTCCAGTTGACGAAGTCATGCGACTCCCACACGATTAGGTTGGTGCTGCCATTGGTGGTAGCGGTGGCCGCGCCCCAACCGCCACGGTTATGGATGCTCAGCTCGGTAGCGATGAGGTAGACGGTGTCGCCTTCCGGAGAGCGGACCAGATACGGGTCGCGCACGCCGTTGTCCTTACCACGAGAGTTGCCGGTCTGGCTGTTGTTCCAGCTGAGTACCGGATCGCCGGACTCGCGGGTGTCATGCCAGCTCAGGCCATCCTTGCTGGTGGCGAAGTACATCTGCTCGTCGGTAGCGCTACCTTCGGTGCCGGTGAAGTGCGCAAACAGATAGTCCGTGGTCTTCGGCTGTTCGACGGCGGCCTTGACGGTCAGCTCGAATTCCTTGGTTTCCGTGTTGCCGTCAGCATCGGTAATGGTGGCAGTGAGCGTCACCTTGGTGTCGGTTTTCTGACGAGCAACGACACCAGCTGCGATGTCACCATCTGCCGCATCGGTAATGACCTTTGCGTTGCTGGATTTCCACGTAATCGCGGAACCGTTAACCGAGCCCTTGGCCGGAAGTGTGATGTTGGAATACACATCAGTGCTGCCGTTGTTAATGGTCAGCGCATTAGCGTCGGCCTTGGCGGCATCGGACTTCGTGGAATCGTAGGCTTCCTTGATTTGGTCAGCAGTATGCGCAGAGCCGTAAATCTTGAGGTTGTCAAGTGCGCCGGTATAGTATTCGCCATTCACCCAGTTGGCCTTGCCGATCTGCAGCACGCCGCCGTCTGCGCCGAGAATATCGGTGAGCTGAGCGAAGCTCGCGCCATCAGCTGGGGCTACGGTTGCGGCCTGCTCACCGTCAATGTACAGCGTGGAAGCGGCCTCGTCGATGACCAAATCGACGTGACGCCACTGGCTGGCGAGACCATCCTTGCTCACATTGCCGGTGGTGTCGCGCTTACCAGCGTTGTTGTAACGCTCAACGTTCACCGAAGTGGTGCGATCCATCACGCCGAGGTAATGCTCTTGCTGATAGGTCTGCGCATTCGTATTCGGTGCCGCAAATACCGACCAGCCCTGATTGGTGCTGGCGGACTTGGAATCGTACGAAATCGTGACCGCATCCAGGCCCTTGAGCACGGCAGAATCGTCCGACTTAGTCACATTCAGCCAGAATCCAGAACCGAGCCGAACTGCAGCAGTGCCGTCCTTGCTGGTAGCCACTGCGGCAGCACCGTTGATGGTCGCCTTGGTGCCGGTGGTGTCATCGACAATAGTGCCAGTAGCGCCTGCAGCGACGTTGTCGAAATCAAGACTGGCGAGCAGATCGCTGTCTGCCGCTGCCTTGGCATTTGATTTCAGGGCTGCTGCCAGCGCCCGCTGCGCGGCCGATGAATCGCTGGGATCCGATTCAACCGCATTTGCTGCTGGCGCCAACGCCATCAGCATCGGGACAGCTGCAAGAGCTGCCACCGCTTTCTTCCACTTACCCATGTGTCTCCTCTGATTGTGGGTTTTGGTTTTTGCGTTGAGTTATGGATCGAAGTTATTGATCAACGGTGTTCAGCTTCCTGAACAGGAAACAAACATCGATTTTGTTATCAAATTGTTATCGTGCGACGGTCGGCCGCTCCTTTATCGGCCTAGTTTCGCGCCTTTTTCGCACCGACGAAGCTGCTTCGTTTGCCAGCGCGAACTGTGTTCTCATACGGCCATGCGACGCCTTGCCCCTCGAACGACACCGTTTTGAGGGACTGGGGCGATGCAAGGCCGCTTTTTTTAGTTGTAAGTACTTACAATTTTAGTGTTAACGTTCACTTTTTGTGCAAGACGAGGGAGCTCCCCTCAGTCCGCTGCGCGGACAGCTCCCCGTCCACTTCCTGCTGGTCGGCGGAGCTCTGCAACACCTGCTGCGCATTGGCGAGCGCGGCGGCGAAGGCATCCCAACCAGACTGGTAATCAGCCTTGTTATAGCCCTTCACCTTATCGACAAGCGCCTGCAACTTGGACTCGTCAAGGGAACCCTCAGTGGGAACGTCTGGCTCAGCAGGCTTCAGGGCACTCATGGCCGACTCCAACTGTTGGGCTGCGGCATCGACATCCTTCTGCAGAGCTGCGTCATCGTTCAGAACCGTACGGACCGCACCAAGGGCCGCTTCCAACGACTCCCAAGAAGTCGCCTCATAGTCAGATGCCTTCGATCCCTCTGCCTTGGCAACCAAATCGCTTAGCGCCGTCTTGTCAGCGCCGATCTTCCGCAACTGGTACGCGGGCAAGATGGCTTCCCGGCTATCGGCTGAATCATCGGGGTTGCTTCCCGCAAGCGTGAGGGTCTTGCTGGTTCCCGATGCGATGAACATGCCAGTGACGTATTGTCCGGTTCCGCCAGCGGCTTTTTGACTGTTCTGTTCAAGCTTCACCATGCCACCAAGATCGGCGATATTCGTGGTTTTGCCGGGATCGTAGTTCTTGCCACTCGTCGCGATGCGGCAATCATTGGTCCAGAGCTGAATCTCATAACGCTCACCCGGAGTCAGATTATTAAGCGTCAGCACAATGCCGGCACGCTCCCCGGCAGAGTTCGGAATGGTTCACGAAGCATCACCATTCGATTCGTTGAACCATGCGCTTCCCAGCAAGTCCCCGTATTCCTTGGTCAGCGAAGCGCAAGCCCCAGTACCGCAAGAGGCATAACCATTCCACGCCCCAATTTGATTATCGGAAGCGTGGCGATATCCGTAGTCCGTGTAGGTTACGGTATCTCCGTTCCCCAGCGTATATGGAAAGGAGTTAGAGAAAGCCTCTCCCGCGAACGTCACACCGTTGAATTCATGAGATGCGGTGTCTCCACCCATATTGAGGATGGGTGCCCCTAGTTGGCAGGCAGGAGGGTTCCTCTCAGTCCGCTACGAGGACAGTCCGTCCGCAATTGCGGACGGACTGAGGCCGACTTTCCGCCCGTGGGACTGTCGGCCTTCGTTCACCTACAAACGCCTCTGGCGCTTGCGCTGGAGGGTCAGGGCGATGCCGGCGGCAGCGAGCGCCACGGCCACACCACTCAGACCGAGCACGGCCGCACCGGTCTTGGATAGACCGACCTTGTTACCCGTCTTATCGTCCACAGCACCAGTGTCAACGCTCGAGCCGTCGCCCGGCTTAGTCGAATCGCTCGAGCCATCGCCCGAATCGGAACCGTCGACCTTCACCAACGCGGCCTGCGCCTTGTTCAACGCGGCGGTTGCGTCGTCGACGTCCTTCTGCGAAGCGTTCTCGTCGGCATAAACCTTCTCGGCGGAGGCCAACGCTGCGGCGAACGCCTTCCACGAGGCGGCGGTGTAGTCGGACTCGCGCAGCTGCTTGGCGGACGCGAGCGCCTTGGACAGGTCGGTCTTGTCGACCGTAACCGTGTCGTCAGCCACCTTCACTGTCACGGAAACGGTCTTGGAGGCCAGCTCCTCGGAAGAGCTCATGTCAAACACCGGCATACCGTCGGCGGCCCAGTGCACACGGCGCACGAACATGTCGCGGCCGGTAGCATTCACGGATCCGAGATTCTTCGTAGCATAGGCGTGGAACACGTAGACCTGGTTGCCGTCCTCGTCCTCGCTCCACATGCCGTGACCGGTGCCAAGCTGCATCTCGCCGTTGAACGGACCGGACTTCTGAATCGGGTAGTTGAGCGCCGTCCAGCTGGCCGGGTCGGTCAGGTCGGAGCCGGCGGCATCAGCCACGGCCAAACCGGTGGTGTAGGTCTTGCCTACGCCGGAACCGGAGAACATGAGGTACAGCTTGCCGTCGCGCAGGGTCACGTTCGGACCTTCGGCTATGGCGGCGTTCCACGCGTACTCCGGGGTGACGATGCGCACCGGGGAGCTGGTCACATGGGCCGGGTCCTTCGGGTCCATCTTGGCAATGTAGGTGGCGCCGAGCTGCTGCCAGGCGTAGTAGGACCTGCCGTCGGCATCCTGGAAATAGGTCATGTCGAGCGACATGCCCACTCCGCCGGACGCGGTGGCCGCGAGCTGCTTGTTACCGTTGAGCAGCGAGGCGTCATTGCGGTAGATCGGTGTCGGCACAGTCCAGTTATCGGGGTCGGTCGGATCGAGGTCGTGACCGTCGACATCCTGCTTGAGCTGCATGTACACCGACTTGCCGTTGGACCATGTGTTGCCGTATCCGGCCATGAACAGAATCGTGAGCCTACCATCGATCTCATGAATTTCTGGAGCCCAGAAGCTGTGCATGATGGCATTACCCTCGGAGTCCTTGTCGCCAGCCTTGAGCAGCGACACCTCCTTGTTGTTGTAGCCGTTCGACTGAATCAGGGCATTCGGGTTGCCCGGCTCGTCGGCGAGACCGGAAATCGTGTCGGCCATGCGGAACGGCATGTGGGGCGAACCATGCTGCCAAGTGACGTCACCTTGGATGTCGTTGGAAGCGATCATCAGGAACTTGGTTTCGGTGGCTTCCTTACCGTCGACCTCATGCGTCCACTGCCACTTATACACCGATGGATCGGCGCGGTCCTCGGCGAACGGAATCTGGTATTCGGTCTGCTTGACGGTGCCGGTGACAGTGTAATCACCCACCTTCGTCAGATCTATGCCCTCAGTGTTCCATGAGGAAATCGGCAGGGAGCCGGTAGAACCGTCGGAGTAAGTGAGGTCCACGTTCTTCGGCAGTTGCGCGGTCACCTCATCGATTGAGGTGCCCTTCTTGACGGTGATGTCAGTGAGATTGCTCGTGCCGGTGTTCTCAGAGCGGCCGTAACGGGTGTTGAGCGCCTTCACCGTGGCCTCGTCCACCGCGATGGTGGCACCGGAGCGGAAGTTCGCGATGCCCTGCACACCGTCGGCGGCGAGTACGCCGGACTTGGCGACGGAACCGTACAGTACGCTACCGTGCTTGGATGTGGAGCCCTTGAGCGAATCGAACGTGGTGTACTTGGCCACGCCGTTGTCATCGGCCCAGCCGACGACATACTGCTTGGCGGCGGTGTCGTACACGGCGTACGGAGCGTTGACGCCGTTGGTCTCGCCAAGATCGATGATGGAACCGGAGTTCTCCTGTTCGCTATAGGTGAGCAGGTCTTCGGAAGTGGCGATGAGCACGCTGGACTTCGCGGTGGAATCACCGGTGGCGGTGCCACGGTTAGTGCGCACGGAAATCACACCATAGGTGCCGTCGGCCATGCGGAACAGGCTCGGATCCTTGAGACTGCGATAGTCATTGCCGTCAAGGTTCTCGTTGAGCTTCTGCGCCTTCGGCGAACGTGCGAAGAAGATACCATAGTTCTCGTTGTACGGGGTGTACGAACCGTCAGCGTTCTGCAACGCGAGGTGCATGCTGTAGGCGACGTCGCCGTTGTTGGCCTCATTCTCGCCGGTGGCGTTGCGATCGTAGGCGGCGATGGTCGCGGACTTCGCGGCGGGCAGCACCTTTACGGTGAAGGCCTTGGTAATGGGCTCGATGCCGGCGAGACCGTTCTTGGAGAACTCGACGGTGATGGTACCGGTCGTGGCCTCGTCGCCATCGATGGTGATCTTGCCATCCTCGACGGCTACGTCCTTAGTGGACGTAACCGTGGCGGTAGTGCCATTCACAGCCGCCGGGAGGGCGTCTCCGGAACGCACGACGGACGGGATCACGTAGCCGGCCGCGGCTTCCTTGAGCTGTTCAGCGGCAGTTTTCGTGGTCGGGTTGACCGTGACCGTGAATTCCTTCGTAGCGGTCTGGCCACGGACTGTGACGGCGGCGGTCAGCGTGACAGTCTTGGCTGCCTCGCCCTTGGCGGGCTGGTTGACTGTGCCGTCAGTCGCGATGACGCTGCTATCGGAGGACGCCCACGTCACGCCGTTCGCAGTGGGCAGCGAAATGAACGGATCGTCGACCGTCGTGGGGATGATGATGCCGTTCAGCACGGAACCGGTGAGTTCACTGGCATGAATTGAGGCATCGGCAGTGCTGATCGCGGCGACCTGATCGGCGGTGAGCGCGGCATCGTATACGCGGAAGTTCGAGACCGCGCCCTTGAACAGGTTGTCGGGCCACGGCGAACGGCCGATGGTGTTGAGCGACTGGTCCTTGACGCTGGACAGTTTGGCCGGCACGGTGCCGGATGCCACCTGCGTGCCGTCGATGTACAGTTTCGCGGCGGTGCCATCAATGGTGGCGGTCACCGACAACCATTGGTCGGCCTTGGCCACGCAGGAGCTGGACTGCACGAGCGTCTCCGTACCGCCCGATTTCAGGCCGACGAGCGGGTTACGCGAACTGCCGCAGTTGAGCGTGGCGAAGAAATACTCCGTATCGGAGCTGTCGTTACCGATGTTCCACAGGAAATGGAAAGCATTGAGCATGCTGGAATCCGCTTTGACCTCCAACTGCACCGTGGCGGCGTCCTTGCCGGACAGCAGATTCGAGGGCAACTTGACCCAGTCGCCGGTGCCGGTCTTGGCACCGCCGGAAAGGGTGAGGGCATCATCGGCCCAAAGCGAGTCGGCGGAGTTCTGTACTTCGGCCGCGCCAAGCGTAGCGTTCGGCGCACTGTTGGCCACGGTCTTGCCGTCACTTGGCTTCGTGGTGAAGTCGTAGGCGGCGATGAGATTATCGGTCGGAACGGTATCGGCCGCGACCGCCGTGGTCGCACCGATTCCCATGCCGGCAAGCGCCATCGGCACTGCCAGCATCACACCGAGCAGGCGCTTGCCTATCGATGGTTTGGTTGTCATTGCTTCTCCTTCTTGCGCGCGGTGATACTGCTTGCCGCGCAACAGATCTAGATATTGAGTGGTGAAGTTCGGTAATGGATATTGGAGCTATGGGGCCATAGAGCCTATGCGTCCGACAGCGTCGTCGGACGAACGTGCAATACGCCCCCTCTGATGGGACCGCGCCATGAAGCGAACAATCCAGTAGGCTGCTTGCTGTACGGCTCGGCCCGTCAGAGGGGGCTTGGTCTACGCTGCAAGCAGCTCAGGCCTGGCGCTTGCGGAGGATGTAGGCGGCGCCGGCGGCGGCGAGCAGTGTGACCGCGGTGATACCCGCACCGAACACCGAGGCGCCGGTGTTGGACAGAGCGCTGTCCGGCTTGGTGGCGGGCTTTTGGGCACCGTCGTCCTTGCCGTCGGTCTTGCCGGAGTCGCCGGACTTCTTGACCAGCTTGTCGGCGGCGGACTGGAGCTGCGACAGCGCCTTGTCCACTTCCTGCTGGTCGGTGGAGTTCTGCAACACCTGCTGCGCATTGGCGAGCGCGGCGGCGAAGGCATCCCAACCAGACTGGTAATCAGCCTTGTTATAGCCCTTCACCTTATCGACAAGCGCCTGCAACTTGGACTTGTCCAGCGTGGAGCCGGGCTCGGCGGCCTTGATGGTGAACGTTGCCGAGACAGTACCGGAGTACTTGCCAACGCCGGTCACGGTCACCGTGGCGGTGCCGGGTTCGACGTTGTTCGTATAGGCCACCGTGTAGTCGGCGCCTTCCTTGAGCGTCGCGCCATCGAGTACAACGGTCACGGCCGGCTCCTTGGCAGCGCCGTCTGCGGTGAACTCGTTGGGTTCGACGGTGACGGTCGCCTTGGAGAGGTCGATGCCGTTCACAATGACGGTAGCCTCGACCGGCATACGGGAATCGTCTTGGGCGATGCCCTTGACGGTGAAGGTGCCGGTCTTGGCGTAGGAAGATGCGTCAATGGCATCCCACTCAACTGCAACGTCAGAAACGGAACCGTCCGCATGAGTCAGATGCGCGGTCTCCGGCAGCGTCGGAGCCACACCAACCGTCGTCTCGGCAGACAGCGCGTCAACGGACTTCACAGCCACAGCCGGAGCGTATGCCTCCAGCACCTTCTGGTACTGGGCGCGGGTCACGGGCAGCACGGTTCCGTGGCGCGGCTTGCCGCCATCGGAGTTGGTCGGGAAGTTCGCCTCAGGCATCTTATTGCCGATAACGGTCCACTGACCGCTGGCGATATCCTCAGTCGCCATCGGCACATAGTGGTTTGGACCTTGATGATAGCTCGGCTGGTCGGCGAACAGGTAGTACTGGTAGCCGTTCACATCGCCATCGTTGGCCTTGAATAGCGATGGACCTTCGCCGGAAGTGAAGGTTTTACCGTAACCGTTAGCCTGGCCTTTACCGATGTTCGTGGCAACTTCGCTCCATGCACTATCCTTAAGCGCATCGGCGTAGTTCTTCACGCCGGCGCCACCAATTGCGGCAGTCAAATCTGTGGACTTCTCCTGACGCAAAGACATCGTGTTTTCATCTTTGTAGATGCGGTAGTAGGTATCCCCTACCTTTTGCACGGTCACATCGATGGATCCACTGCCTGCACCGCCTCGGCGATCAACGTCAATCCACACTACCGGGTCGGAGAAGTTGACGAAGTCATCGGTGGTGACGTACACCATGCGGTTGTAGGTCAGCTGCTTGCGGCTGTTCTCGTCGGTGTTGTCGTACAGGTTCGAGGCCCAATAGACCACGTACTTGCCGATTTCCTCGTCGTAGTAGGCCTCAGGCGCCCAAGTGTTGCCTGCGTAATCAGAGCTCACCTTGACGTGGCTTTGCCTGGACCAGTTGACCAGATCGTCGGACTTCCAAATCTCAATGTACTTGGAACCGTTAGCCTGTGCACCAGCAAAGCCATTCAGCCCGTTGAGGGGGGCACGACCGTCAATCTTCAGATCGGTAGCAAGCATGTAGAACTTGTCACCATCCTTGGACTTCATGATGAACGGATCGCGCAAACCCTTCTCGCCAAACTCGGAAGTGAACAGCGGAGTGCCATTGTTCAGCGTGTTCCAGTCGAGCGCATCGTTGCCCTTGGAAGCCGCGAGGCTGATTTTCTCGCCGCCCACGCCCTCGCCGGTGAAGAACGCCCACACGTAGGCCTCGTCCTTCTCTTCGGCGGCAGGCATCGGCTGAATGGTGACGGTGAAGGTCTTCGTTTCGGTGGCGGTACCGTACTTGGCAGTGGCTTTGAGCGTCACAGTGGCGGCATCGCTTCCGGCGGCAGGGCGCTTAACAGTGACCGTTCGAGATTTGTCGTTCACGCCTTCGCCTAGTGTGGCGATATCCTTGTCACCGGTCACTTCCCACGAGATGGTCGAACCATTGTTGCCCTTGGTGGGCACGGAGAAGTTGCTACGGATGTCGTCGGAGTCCTCGATGGTGACGGCGTCAAGGTCGGCCTTGGCTTGCTCGGCATCGGAGAACTGCTTCGGCACGAGGACCGTGTAGGCGGCGGTTTTGGCGTTGTTGCCGAACGTGGCGGTGAGGGTTACCTCGGCATCAGCTGCGGTTGCGGCCGGACGAGTGACTGTGGCCTTGCCGGTAGCGTTGTCAACGGCGATGGCTGCGTTGCCCGACTTCCACGCAATGCTCACGCCAGCGGCGCTGGTCGGCAGCGCGAAGTCCTCGGTAGCGGATGCGGGCACAGCGGCCTTGACAGCGGCCTCGGCCTTGTCGAGCACCTGAGCGTCATACAGCTTGGTCACGTCTGCGGCGCTGATGGCAGTGTCGTATACGGCGTAATCGTCCACGTCGAGCTTGGAGTTCGGGTCAGCGTAGGAGGACTTGCCAATGTAGGCGACGAGGTCGCCGTAATTGGTCAGGCCACCGGCCGGAATGGTGTAGGTGGCGTCTCCAACCTGCTTGCCGTTGAGGTAGAAGCTCATGGTGCTGTTGGTGCCGCTGATGACGGTGGTGTACAGAGCCAAATCGCTGGTGGCCTTGGTGCCGATGGTGGCGGCGTTCGTCGATCCAGGGCCGACTTCGGTGCCCCACGGGCTGTTATTCGGGTCGGCCGCAGTGGCATTGGTCATTACGGATTTCGCGTAGCCACTCGGGTTGGCCGGGTTGAGCAGCCAGTAGCCGTTGGCCGGATAATTGCCGGTCTTGGCCGCGCCGATGTACGCGGCGGCGGTATTGCCGTTGCCGTAATTGTTCTTGAGCCAGATGGAGACGGTAACGTCCTTCTTACCGGCGATGGCCGTGGTCGGCACGCTAATGGTTTGCGAGCCGGTCAGGTTGATCTGGCCATTGGCCACCGTGGCGTCGCCGGATAGGGTGGCATCGCTGTTGGCCGCGCTGCCCTCGTTGGCGATGGTCTTGGACGTCAGTGCGTTATCGAATGAATAGTGGATGATCGGACTGGCGTCGATTGGCGATGCGCTCTCGGCACTGGCCGTCATCGGCAGCACCAGACCAGCGAGCAGTGTTGCCACGCCGACCGTAAGTCCGGTTGCCTTTCGTATCAGCTTTCTCATGTTTCTCCTCATTGATAGGGTTGATTGTGGTTGCGCCTCCAGTTATGAGGCACAGTTTTGAAATTGTTCAAGTTATGGTGATACTAGGTGCTTCCTCTCCGTCCGTCAGAAGCCGACTGAGAGGAAGCATTTGAATCCGCTCAAGCGCGGCGCTTGCGCCAGATAGTGAGGGAGATGCCGGCGACGGCGAGCGCCACCACGGCACCACCAAGGCTGAGCACGGCTGCACCAGTCTCGGACAGGTCAGCGCCGGGCTTGTCGCCCTTGTTGTCGCCCTTGTCAGGATCCTTGCCGGTGTTCTTGTCACCGTTATCCTTGCCGGAATCAGGATCGGTCGGGTCTTCAGGGTCAGGAGCGACGGCCTTCTTGGTGAGCACGACCCTGTAGACCTTGACGGTCGTGCCATCCTGCGTGGTCACGGTCACCGTCACCACGTTGTTTGCCACGGCCACAGTGGCCTTGGCGTTGGCATCGTTTGCCACAGCCTGCACATCGGCATCGGTCACCTTGCTCGGATCGTCGACTTCAAGCGCGGCACCCTCAGTAGAGGCAGCCGTGTCGAGGTCGATATCGGAACCGACAACGTTCAGCGACTTCAGCGTGGCATCAGAAGACACCTGGTCCTCGGTCACCACGACCTTCAGCGTCACGTTTTTCTTCGACTGGTCGATCTCCTCGCTAGTGGTCATGTCGATAATCGGCGTGCCATCGGCACGGAAGTGCACCGGAACAACACCGGCATGGCGAGCCGTGTTGTTGGTGCCACTGGTCATCGCGTGATACACGTTGTACGTATCACCGTACGGGTCAGTGAAGTAGGAGTTGTGGCCCAAGCCAAACTGACCGGCGAAAGTACCGTTGTGCAACCACGGGTAGTTGGACTTCGTCCAGCTGGCCGGATCGGTCAAGTCGTCACCGACATTTGCGATGAGCATACCGGTGGCATACTGCGGAGTGACCAGCTGCGCGGAGAACACCATGTACACCTTGCCGCCGGAGACGAGGACGTTCGGGCCCTCATTCACGCCGTCCAGCTCCCAACCCCATTCGGGGCGCATGAGACGCTGCGGCTCGGTGATGGCCTGCCACGGCTTGTCCGAGTTGACCTCGGCAATGGACACGTTGGCCTTGGCACCCTTACGCTCCTGATCGCCTTGGCTCCAAGCAATGTACGACTTGCCGCCAGCCTCGAAGTAGGTCATGTCGATGGACAGACCGTGCGGGGACAGCACGCCGCCATCCTTGGCCTGCACGCGATGCTCAAGCCAGTCGGCGGTCTTGGTGGGATCGCCGCCATCCTTGAGCTCCATCACGTAAGCAGATGGACCGGCCCAGTTGGGAGAATTAGTGATGTTTTCATCACCAGCCTTACCGGCCGGGAAGGTAGCGTAGAAGCAGTATAGCTTGCCGTTGATAACGTGCAGCTCAGGTGCCCAGTGGTAACCCTTGTGCCCCAAACCATCGTTCTCGCCAAACAGGTACACATCCTGACCTTCGACCTTGTAGCCGCCTTCAGTTGCGGTGCCGGCCTTCTGATCCTTCAGCCCGGCGAGCGTATCGGAGGATCGGATGAACAGTGTCTTCATACCGCCGGTGTCGGAGGTGCCCATGGCGTAGTACTTACCGTTGTAGTACACGATGTTCGGATCGGCGCGGTTGCTCATCATCGGGAACTGCTCGGAGTAGTTCTGCTGGTTGATGGTGCCGCTGATTTCGTAAGTACCGGCCTCGGTCAGGTCGATCTTGTTCAGATCGTCCTGATTCCAGTTGACGCGGAAGTCGAAGGTGGAGCCATCGGAGTAAGTGGCGGTTGCCGTGGCACCCTTGGAGAGGTTGCCGTTGTCGAGCTCTGCGCCGCCGTTGATCTGCGCGAGCAGGTCATCCTTGGTGGTCTTGTTGGCCTGCACGGTGATGTCTGTCGGGACTTCCACACCAGTGTTGTGCACGCGGCCAAGCCTCTCGGTCAGGCTGTCAGCAACATCCTTGGTAAGCGCGATGGCGTTGCCGCTACCAGCAACCGCATTATCGATACCGGTCAAGTCAGCTTGCGCGCGCTCGAAGCCTACGCCGTTCTTGACTTCAGAGAAGGTCTTAAAGTCCTTGGTCGTCACGTACTTGGCAACGCCGTTCACCTTCCACGAGATACGGTATTCGCCTGCGGAAGCGTCGTATCCAGCTGCGATGGAACCGGCATCAAACAGAGTAGCGTCAGAGGTGACCGTAACCATGTCGCCACGCTCGTCCTCATTCGGCTTGCCGGACCAGTCCGTCAGATTGCTGGAGGTAGAGAAAGCAACCTGGCCGCCATCTACGCGATTGCCGTTCACATCAGTGAACACTGCCACATAGGCGTACTTGCCATCCTTCAACTGGAACAAGTACGGGTCTACGAGACCACGAACTTCAGTGGATTCAGTGTTTGCGGTTGCGTTGATCTTCGCCTCGGCAAAAGCCACACCGTAGTTGGTGTTGAGCGCAGTGGTCGTAGTGCCGTTGTTCAGCGCCAGATGCAAGGCATTGCCCACGCGGGAGCCACCGTTGATGGACCTGTCGCGAGTGTAGGAGGAGAGCTTCTGGGCGCTCTTCGGCATAACGCGCACGCCGGTGAACTTCTTTGTGGTGCTGGTGGTGCCGAGCGTAACCGTCGCAGTAAGGTCGACGGTCTTCTCAGCGTCGCCGTCTGCGCCAACGACTGTGCCATCGTCTTTGACGAGGCTCGTGTCGGAGGACTTCCACGTCACCTTCGCATCAGGGGCCGCAGCAATTGCAGTCGGCAGCGTTGCGCCGGCAGTGAGCTGGTAGTCGACCAGCAGTCGTTCGGCGGCTGCGTCGGCGGCGGTGATGGCCGCAGCCACGTTCACCGTGAATGTCTTCGTGTATTCGATGCCGTTGACCGTGGACTTGGCGGTGAACGTCACATCGGTGTCTTGGGCCGGGGCTTTGACGAGTGTGCCGTCGTTGCCGAGCACTGCGGTGTTGGACGAAGACCATGTGATCGTGTTGCCGAGCGCATCCTTGGCAGGCAGAGTCACGCTGCCTTCGGTGGAGCCGGGCAGGGTCACGCCATCCCACACCATGCCGTCGGAAACGTAGGCAGCCTTCCAAATCTTGATGTTATCAAGACCGCCGTTGTAGTACTTGTCGCCGGCCCATGTGGACTTGCCGAAGTTCATCGGCAGGTCGGTGCCGAGCTCGGAGAGCTTCGTGGTCACGTTCTTGTTGATGGCGGCAAGGTTGCCGTCGATGAACGTGGCGATGAAGGTCGGGCTCACGGAAATGCGGTACGTGTGCCACACGTTCGCGGACTGCGTAGCGGTCACGCCCTGCTCGTTACCGTTGGAGTCCTTGGTGATGGCAGTGTACACGCTGGTTGGGCGCAGACGGGAGAAGAAGTACTTCTGGTTGTCGGAGCCTATGGTGAACGAGAAGAAGTTGTCGTTCGCAGCCATGCGGGACTTCGAGTCGAACTGCACGGTGAAGGAGTCGGTGCCATTGAGCAGACCGTTCGGCAGTTCGAGGTATTGACCATCGTTGCCTCGCAACTGGATGGCGTTGCCGCCTGACTGATGGTCTCCGGGTACGCCGTATTCGACATTCTCGCCCTTGACGGTCAGGTCGTTATTGTTGCCGGAGATGTCCTTCCCTTTATCGTTGGCATCCTCAAAATCGTAGGATGCGACGAGATTAGCGTCCGTCAGACCTCCGTCGTTGTCTGCCGCCATCGCGGTGACTGGACCTGAGGCCAGTCCCGCAATCATGACCGGTAGCGCCGCTATCGCCGCTACCGTTTTCTTCCACTTGCCCATATATTTCTCCTCATTGAATGGTGGGGGTGGCTGAGTTGGTTGTTGAGTTGTGAAGTGTGTTTATTGGGAAACCACGTTTGTTGGGCTCCCCTCAGTCCATCTGAGGCGGACTGAGGGGAGTTGTGCAGACTAGGCCTGCTCAGTCCTTGCGCCTGCGCCAGACTCCCAGACCGGCACCAGCTGCGGTGAGAGCGACCATGGCTGCGCCGAGGGCTAGCACGGCGGCACCAGAGGACGGCAGACCGGAGTCCGCCCCCGTACCAGCGTTACCGTTATCGCCGCCTGCACCATCGCCGGAACCGTCGCCCGAACCGGGCTTACCGGGCTCGGTCTTGGCACTCACGGTCACCACGAACGACGTGGTGAGCTGATCGTTGGCCTTGAGCGCGACGGTGACGGTCTTGGTGCCCACAGCGGACATGTCCACGTCGCCGACCGTGTAGTCGGCAGCATCGAGCGTCTTCACCGTGCCGTCGGACATCGTCGCCTCGATCACAAGACCATCGGCGGAGAACTGCTCGCCCACCGTGTACTTGGTCTTTGTCGGCTCGCTCTTGACGCGGATGCCGGTGATGGACGGCTCAACCGGCGTATCGGGCTCGCCTACGGTCACCGTAATGGTCACCGTGCGGTTGGCCGGAGCGACCTCCTGATCCTTGGTCAGCGACATGTCGAGCATGCCGTTGGCGCGCACGTTCACGGCCTTGCCCCACGTATTGCGGTCCTGATCGAACAGGCCACCCGCCGCGGAACCGGAGTGAATTTCCGGGTAGGGGCGTGCGTGGTAGGCCATGACGATGTTGCCGGCCTCATCATGTGCAAGCGAGATGTGGCCGGGGCCGGCCTGCTTGCGCTCGTACGAGGCCTCATCCGCACCGTAGGTACCGGTGTAGGTGTCGTTGGTGTCGAACGACGGGAAGTCGGCCGTGGTCCAGCTCGACAGATCCTGCAGGTCGGCATTCTTGGCGGCACGCATCACGTTGGTGTTGTAATACTTATCCACCGTGGCACCCGCATAGGCAATGTAGACGTAGTCGCCATGCTCGAACATGAACGGTGCCTCTACGATTGCCTGATCAGAACCTTCAGAGTTGTCTCCGGGGGTAGGCGCATACTTGCCGTACTCGAACTGCTGGCTGGCCTGATAGATGTGCTCAAGGCTGCCATCCACCAGCGGAGTGACGCCATCGCCCATCTTTGCCTTGGCAAGGTACAGGCCTGCACTCTTCGGGAAGAGCCAGTAGCCTTGGGCCTTGCCGTTCTCCTCGCGCTCGAAGTACGTCACGTCGAATGCGGCGCCTTCCAGCACGGTCGGCTCGCCCCAGTTTTCGGCCTCGAGGAATCCGCCATCCTTGATGGACTGCTCGTCGCCGGTGTACGGGATGAGGATGGTGTTGTTGCACCAGCCACCGTTCGTGGACGAGGCACCCTTGTGGAAGCCGGCCACAATCCACCACTTGCCGTTGATCTTGTGGAACTCCTGGGCCCAAATGAACGCGCTCCAACCGTAGAACGAGTCGGGGTACTGGTCTTCGTGGCCCGGAGTGCCGTTCTCCGGCTTGATGATGATGTGTTCCTCAGCATCCTTCAGACCGTTGATGGTCTTGGCGCGCTTGAGACCGATGGAACGGTAGCCGTCCTTCTGGTTGTTGGTCGAATCAGTGGACTTCACCTCATAGGTGGAACCGGTGAGGTAGTAGTAGCCATCGTCTTCGTTGTAGAAGATGTCCGGATCGGCGCGAGCGTCGTTGTACATGGCCTCGGTGGTCTGCTGAACAGTGCCCTTGACCTCATACGTGCCGGCCTTTGAGGTGTCCACGGCGGCCAGATCATCGGCGTTCCAGTCGACGTTGAAGGTCTTCGTGGAGCCGTCGTTGTAGGTCATTGTGGCCTGCGTTCCGGAAACCGCTGCGGTGACGTCCTCGGCGGAAGCGCCGTTCTCCACGGTTGCGCCGCCCAGAGCCTTGACGCCGGTGTTTTGCAGATCGACATAGTTCTTGTAGAACGCATCGAATTCAGAGGAGCTCACAGCGAATGCGCGGGTCTGGCCTTCGCCGGCCCATGCGGGCAGACCTTCGGTCACGTCGCCCACACCCATCGCAACCGCGTCGGCCTTGAGCGTCTCGCCGACCGTTGCTTTGGCAGTCAGGTCGGAGAGCGTGGCCATACGGCCTTCGCCGCTCAGGCCATCGGTCCAGAAGACTTTGTAGCCCTTGGAGGCGGCATCATAGACGATGCGCGGGTTGGTGACGATGGAGTTGTCGGTCACGGTGATGGCGCGCTCGTTGGTGAACGTGGCACCGTCGCCCTTGCCATCCCACACGTAAATCGCACCGGTGGCGTTGTTCTGCGAGGAAACCACACCAAGGGTACCGTCCTCCGCACGGAAGAAAGCGGGTGAGCCCATCTGCGCATTCGGCTTGGCAGACTGCGAGCCGTCCCACTTGACCGACAGAATCGACTGCGAACGGTTCAGGGTCTCCCATTTGCTGCCATCGGAGGCCTTGGCGGCCACGTACAGCGAGTCGGCGCGACGATCGTCGTTGTAGGCGAGCGGGTCGTACTTGGCACCGTTCTGGTCGGAGCGATCGACATCCTTGACGTAGGAAGCGATTTCGCCGCCGTTGTTGAGGATTTCGGATTCGGCGGTGATGGCCTTATCCACGCCGTCGATGGTGGCGGTGAGCTTGACCTTCACGGCCTTCTCGCCGGACTTCGGCTGCGTGACCTTGCCGTCTGCGGCTACGAGCTTCGCGCCGTCGCCGGTCGCGGACCAAGTAACCGTCTTGCCCAGCACAGTGCTCGGCAGGTCGCCGGTGATTTGCGCCGGGATGGCGAGCGCGGCGGCGTAGTCGGTCTTCGCGCTTTCCACGCCAAGCTCGTCGTCGCTCAGGGCCTTGCCCCAGATCTTGAAGTTGTCGAGCAGACCGGAGAAGTACTCGCCGTTGCTCCAGTTGGCCTTGCCGATCTGCAGCACGCCGCCATCAGCACCGAGGATGTCGGCGAGCTTCTGGCCGTTGTTGTTCACGGCTACCAGCTTGGAGTCGATGTACAGCTTGGCGGTTGCGCCGGAAATCACGATATCGACGTGCTTCCAGTCGGCGTTCGTCTTGGTGTATGAGACGTTGCCGGAGGAATCGCGCTTGCCGTCGTTGTTGTTGTAGCGTTCGACGGTAATACCGGTGGTCTTGTCGAGCACGCCGACGTAGTGTTCCTTGCCGTACTCCTGCTTGGTGGCGTTGGAGGCGGCGAAGAAGGTCCAGCCAGTGTTGCCGGAGGCATCGGGCTTGACGTCGTAGCTGATGGTCACGTCGTTCTTGCCCTTGAGCAGAGCGTCGCCGTTCTTGGCGGTGACGTTGAGCCAGAAGTTCTTGCTGAGCTTCGCGGCCTTGCCGTCCTTGCCGTCGGCGAGCGTGGCGGTGCCCTGCGTGGTGCCCGTCGCATTGCCGCCGTCGAAGGTCTCGCCGGCGTTCTCGAAGGTGAAGTCGGCGAGCAGATCCGGGTCGGTCGGCTCGGTTTCGCCGGTCACGGTCACCTTGGCGGTCACGGTGATGGCGGTGGAGCTGTATAGCGTGCGGTTCTTGTTGGCGGTTTCGTTGTCCACAAAGCCACCGGTCTGCTTCCAGTTGTTGTTCGCGTTCGCACCGGTGTTGATGAGGTCGTCCTCGTCGGTCTTCGACTCGCCGGCGGCGTTCGTCCACTTCCAATGGTTCTCGTTGGCACCGATGGTGTCGACCGTGCCGGTGACGGTGTATTCGCCGGGCTTGGAGGTGTCGACGTTGGAAACGTCCCACGTCACGTCGCGCTTGGCAGTGCCGTAACCGTTGGCAAGAGTGACCTGCTGCGTCTTCGGCAGCTTGGCAGTGATGTCCGTATCGGCAGCACCCTTATCCACCGTCACATCCTCGGCCTTCAGGTCGGCGTTGTCGGAAGCCTTGGCGTCAGCCGCGCGGATCGCGTCGTACTGGGCCTTGGTGAGCGAGACCACGCCACCGTGCTTGGTGTTGGCGGTGAGGAAGTAATCGTCGGCCTTCAGGACGCTCCACGGATTCTCGGAATCGAGGTTGTCGGCTTCGAGTAGGTTGTAGCCGTAGCGGGCACCGGAGGCGACAGATCCATAGTTGTCGACGAACATGTACCACTTGTTTTCGCCGTTGACCTTGAAACCGTTGGCACCTTCCTGCGCGCTGCCGAGCGTGTGTCCGATGTTGGTCTGGCGCAACACCCAGCCCTTGGCCGGGTCGGTCGCGTACTGGCCCTGGTCGTTGGCACGCCACCAATCGGCACGATCGGTGTATTCCATGAAGATCACGCCGGAACCGGTGGTGCGGTATGTGCGGGAACCGTTCTGCAGCATCGTGGTGTCGATGGTGTTGCCACGGTTGTACTTGCTGTTAGGCACGAAGACGCCGCCAAACATGTAAGTCTCGTTGGTGAAGTCCTTGGTGGCCGCCCACAACACATGCTTGCAGGCTTCGGCACGGTCGCCGCCATCATACTTGGCCTGTACAGACCAGTACAGCACAAATGCACCGCCCTGCTGGTTCTCAGGATTGCCCTTGTCGGAACCGTTGAGTTCACCGTCGTCGTTGAGATCGTAGAAGTCCGGCACCCACGTAGCCTCGGGAGCCCACGCCATGCCGATGCCGGATACGGTCTTGCCGGTCACGGAATCGGTGAGCGTCTGGCTCTTGGTCGGATTGGCGGTGTACGTGTCTGCGGTGGCGGTCTCAAGCTCGTTCATGTCGCTGAAGTGAATGAGATCCTTGGACGACCACACATGCAGCTTGGTGCTGTAATCAGTGGTCCATGCGGCCCACTCGGCGTTGTCCGCGCCGAACACACGCAAATCGGTGGCCAGCACGTAGTAGGTCTTCGACTCGGGGTTGTAGGCGATGAACGGATCGCGCACGCCGGTGGTGGATTCGTTGCTCACCAGAATCGGCTCGCCGCCGTTGAGCGTGTCCCACTGGGTGGCGTCATCACCGCGTGAGATGTCGAGGTAGATCTTCTCGGCGTAGCCCTTGTTGTTTTCGATGAAGTGGACCATCACGTAGCCGTAGGCGTCATCGGCCTTGACCTCGGTGACGGTGACCTTGAGCTCGGCGGTCTTGGCGGCGTCAGCTTCGGAAGCCGCTGTAATGGTGGCGGTGCCGGCCTTCACGCCGGTGACCTTGCCGTTGGCATCCACAGTAGCCACAGCAGGATTGTTGGATTCCCACGTCACTGTGGGATCGGCACCTTCAGGGGTGACGGTTGCGGACAGGGATGCGGAGTTGCCTTCCTTGAGACTCAGCTTGCCGTCCTTCACATTGGAACCGGAAATCTCGATTGCAGTAGGCGATGCGATGCCGAGATCGGCTGCGGAAAGCGCGGAGCCATAAATCGTGAGATTGTCGAGCAAACCGGTGAAGTATTCACCGTTGCCCCAGTTGCCTTTGCCGATTTGCAGCACACCACCTGAGCCGCCAAGAATACTCTTAAGATCCTCGCCGTTCACGTTGCTCGCCACGAACTTCTTATCGACATAGAGCTTCGCGGTCTTGCCGGAGATGACGAGATCGACATGCTTCCAAGCATCCTTCGTACCGGTGTTCTTGTCGATGGTGGCGATGTCGGATGCGCGGCCGTTGAGATAGCGTTCCACGCGGGTCTTGTCGGTGCGGTCGAGCACACCGACGTAGGTGGGGGCGCTGCCGTTCACCGCACCGGCGGTCGGCGCGGCAAACACAGTCCACTGGCCACCGGTCGCAGCCGCCTTGCTGTCGTAGCTGATCGTCACATCATCAAGACCGTTGAGCAGTGCACTGCCATCGGACTTGGTCACGTTCAGCCAGAAACCGCTGCCGAGCTGGGCGGCCTTGCCGTTGTCGTCATCTTTTCCGTTGACGAGATCCACCGTGCCTTGCACGGTGGCCTTAGCGTTACCCTGAGCACTGGCGAATGCACCATCGTCCGGGTCGCTATTGAAATCGAAGCCGGCAAGCGGGTCTACAGCCGCAGCAGCCTGAGCATCGCTCGTCTGAACGGATTGCTGCACCTGAGGTGTCGTATCGTCAGCCAACGCGGTGACCGGCGTAACCAGTCCCACGCTCAGCGTTGATACCGCAGCCAAGCAGGCCGCCAATCGAGTAACTCTCCTCACCGAGTTTCCTTCCTCGCATCCTTGCTAGATTGTTATCAAATTGTTATCGCTATGGCGCTTGGCCGCTCCTTTATCGGCCACTTTTGCGTCTCCTTGTACGAATCAGCACTTCCTCGTTTGCCGATTCGCATTACATTTGACTGCACTTGCCCACCAATCCGCCCCTACGAACAAAGCCGTTTTCCGGGGACAACACCGATGCGCTATAGCACGCCCAAATGCAAGCACTTATAAGTTTAGTGTTAGCGTTCACTGGTACGGTACACAGGCTCTACAGCACATACATTTAGCATGACCACACCAATACAATAAAAAATGACGCATGTGCTGTTATACATTAAAACGCACAGAAAATCACATATATACTGTGCGATTTTCTGTGCGTTGCAGTGAGCAGCTACTCAGTTATGCGCGGCGCTTGCGCCAGATGGACAACGCAATGCCGGCAGCGGCGAGCAGCACCATGGCACCGCTCACGCCATATACGGCGGCACCGGTGGCCGGCAACTTGCCGTCAGACTTGGTGTCATCGGTCTTGTCGCCTGCGTTATCGCCCTTGTTGCCACCATCGCCGGTATCCGGCTTGGTGGGCGTTTCCGCCTTCTGCAATGCTGCGATGGCGGCGCTCAGATCAGCGGCGGCCTTGTCAACCACAGCCTGGTCGGAGGAAGCGAGCGCAGCCTTGGCGGCCTGCAGTGCCTTGGCGAGCGCAGCCCAGGAATCAGCCGTGTAATCGGATTCCTTGAGCGCTTCGGCAGCGGCGATCTGCTTGTTGAGCTCAACCAAATCGACCTTGCCCTGTTCAATGCCGTCAACCGTAGTATCGGATGGATTGACCAAACCATCGGTGTAGCCGTCGTAAGCAACCGCAACAGTGCCAGAGACGCTGGCCGGGAGGGTCACAGTGGCCTTGCCTTCGGCGTCGAGCTTCACGGTCTTGGACCAGTCGCCAGCAGAGAACTTCACCGAACCGGCGAGCGTGCCCTTATCGGCGGCGGTCACCGTGGCGGTGAGCTCGCGGGTGCCGGCGTTGTACTCGGCCTTGGTGGTGGAGTCAACAGCCTCGATGTGCGTCGGGTTGGCAGCGGTCCAGGACTTCGTCACCTTGAGCACAGACTCAGGCACGTTCACGAACGCACCGTGACGCACCTTGTCCGGCAGACCGCCGTTAGCACCCTGAGTGATGTAGCCCTGAGCGCCCGGCTCGGCTTTGACCGGCTTCTTTTCGTTGTTGAAGTCCGGGTAACGCTTGGTCATCGGGTTGTCCCACGTGGTCTTGGAAAGCTCGGCACCCGTGGTCATAAATGCACGGTAGGCGAAGTTGTCGGACAGCAGAATGTAGCCGTCGTCGTCCTTCGTGTTGAGTTCGTCATCCTTGTTGAGCTTGATGGTCTCTGGTCCTTCGAACGGCAGCAACGCCTGCTCGAGCAGCTGCCAACCGGTGTTCGGGTCCTGATCCGGAGATGCCTCGGTGGTCGGTGCAGTCAGCACCTTGGAACGCTCAAGGAAGATGCTCTTACCAGTGGTGATGTAACCGCCAGCGGCACCGCCCTGCTCATTCTTGGTGAGTCGGTAGTAGTAACCACCGATCTTACGCACGGTGGAATCAATGCGCGCGTAACCGGTATCCTGCCACATCTGCGGTTCAGTGAAGTTCACGAAGTCGCGGGTGATGGCGTAACGCACCTGAGCATAGGAGCTATTGCCGGTTTTGTCGTTCTTGACCGGAGTAGTACGGGTGTCATCAGTGAACATGCGGGAAGAGAAGAACACCACGTAAGCGTTCAGGTCATCATCCCAGTAAGCTTCCGGTGCCCAGGTCATACCGGCGTTCGGCGTGTTGATGGTGATGCCGCCGTTGCCGTCGCCGTTGGTACGGGTCCAGTTCATCATATCGGTGGACTCGTAGACCTCAACTTTCCGAGAGCCGTTAACCTGGTTTTGACTCCAGCCCATTGACGAGACCTTGAGATCAGTGGCAATCAGGTAGTACTTGTCGCCTTCGTGGGAACGCAGCACGAACATGTCACGCAAGCCACCCGTGTCGGCATCATTGGTAAGTACCGCCTGGCCATTGTTGCGAGTCTTAAACGTGAAGAAATCGTTCTTCTCAGTGGAAGCCACCCAGGCCTTTTCTCCACCGTTGCTGTCGCTCTCAAAAGTGACGGCCGCATAGCCGGTGTCAGGCGCGATGCGGGTCTTCTCCTTGACAGTGACCTCGATGGTCTTGGTGACCTTCTCACCGCCGTTGTAGGAAGCGGTGGCGGTCAGCGTAACCGGCTTGGAATCACCGTCGCCGTAGGCCGGACGATTGATGATGCCAGCACCACGATACGGGTCATCGGCACCAGTGGTCTTGTTTTCGTACTTCTCGTTAGTGGACGTAATGAGCTTCTCGTCCGAGGACTTCCACGTAATCGCCGAGCCGTTCTTGGTGCCCTTGGCGACTAGCGGCAGATTCTCGGCCGCCGGGACTTTCAGCGCAGCAATCGCGGCATCGAGGTCGGCTGCGGCGGCGTTCTTGGCGTTCATCGGCTCAACGGTGACGGGCAGTTCGGCCTTGACGCCACCCAGCTCAGTGGTGGCGGTGATGGTGGCAGTACCAGCCTTGACGCCAGTTACGGTACCGTCTGCGGCGACCTTGGCCACGGACTCATCGGAGGAGAACCAGGTGACGTTCTTGCTCACGGCGTCGTCCGGAGTGACGGTGGCGGTGAGCTTGGTGGAGTCCTTCTCAATCAGGGTGAGCTTGTTGTTCACCACACCGGTGCCGGAAATCGCAACGGCGGTCGGCATGGTCAGGTCAGCGCCCCTGTAGACCTTGATGTCATCCATTGCACCATTCCAGTACTCATCGACGGAGTAGAACGACTTGCCGATGTAGGTGGTGGTCGCGCCGAGATCGCTCATCTTGATGCCGGTGTTGGCCTTGAAAATGATCAGGGCATTGTTGCGGAACACGGCAAGGTTGGTGCCGTCCACGACAATCTTGTAATCGGCCCAGCTGTTGTCGTTGCCGGAAACGGTGACCTTGGATCCCTGTTCGTTACCCCAGTTGTTGTTGGAGATAACGCCCTTGATGGCGGTCTTGCTGTTGTAGAACATCAGGTACTTGTTGGCGTTGGCCTGATCGGTGGTGTTGGCGTCGTTCGAGCCGTCCTTGCCGACGATGAACGAGAAGAACTTGCCGCTGTTGTCGTGACGAGTCTTGGACGCGAACTCCAGAGTGAAGGAGTCGCCCGCATCCTTGAACAGCTGGTCATCGATCTGGGCGTACTGGCCATCGCCGCGCAGTGAGAGCGCCTCGTTGTTGCTGCGGTCACCGTACTGTTCGATCTTGGCGCCGTCCTTCAGCGTCAGGTTGTACTTGCCGGTCGAATCGGCAATCGCGCTGTTCGTGGTGCCGTTTTTGCCCGTGAAGTCCCAGCTGGCGAGCAGCGTCGGTTCAGCAGCCTTAGTAGTCTGCACTGTCGCGGTATCGGTTGTCTGTGGTTGGGAATCTTCCGATTCCATGGCATACGTCGTCGGAACTACTGCCACCATCGTTGATATTGCAATCAACGATGCTGCCATCTTCTTCCAATGCTTCACCGCATCTCTCCTTGTCCTTTGCCTCGACCCACTTGTCGGGCGTCTCGTTCGCCTCTACGTGAACGCAAACATTATTTGCGATGATACCATTACGGCACTGAGACTCAGTGTGCCAGATTCCTTATGCATATAAGCACTTACGGGGGCAGCCGCCCAGCCCGAACACACCCCCCGTATGTCCAAAAGCCCCCTTCCAAGCCAATCACTAATACCCCTCAATCGGCACCCCGCTCCGCCAGCCGCCCCAAACTGTTATCAATTTGTTATCTTTACCGCGCTTGCGTGGACAGAGAGCGCTCAGACCTCGAAGATCGCCGCATATTCGCGAGAGAACCCGCCTAGTCAATGAGATATGGCTTGAAGACGCGCTCGGTGACGGGGATATGGAGCATCAGCATGGTGCCGTAACCAAGGATCACCAGCAGGAACAGTCCACCGGGCATGTAGAACCAGCTGGCCACCAGCAGCGTCACGAACACGGCATCCACGATGACTAGGGCCACGGTCATCGCGATGTGGGAGATGCCGAAGATGAAGGCGTTCTTCAAGGTGCCGGCCACGGTGTTCTCGAAGCGTGCCTGAAGCGCGAACACCCATTCGAAACCGATAAGCCAGAGGATGGTCAGCGCGAATTTGATGATGAGCAGCGGCGTGATCTGCAGGACGATCCATGACCAGACCAGTGCAATCAGCGCCACCAAGAACGGCATCCACAGCAGTGTGGCTTTGATGAAGTTGGCTTTGAATGACTTGAAGTAGTTGGCGGTTACGCCTTTGCCCTCGCCCTCGATGGAGCGGCGGCAAGCATCATGACCGGCGGTCAGGGCTGCACCGATGGTGATGAGCGGAATAGAGGTGACCAGCATCAGAATGTTGATCCACACGCCGTCAACAAGATTGCTCCACGCGCGCATGAATTTCGAGTCCGGTGCCAGCCAGTTCATCAACTACTCCTTGTGTCGCCTGTGGTTCCCCTCTCTGAGGGGAGCTGTCATCGCAGATGGCTGAGGGGAGACTTGATGGAGCTCAGGATACTCCCCTCAGTCGGCTTCCGCCGACGGCTCCCCTCAAAGAGGGGAGCCGGATTGGTGGAGCTCAGCCCTTGACCGCTCCGCCTTCGGCCCTGCAATTACGGACTCGCCTACGACGAAGCTCATCATTAGCTTCGCCGCTGTCGCGGCTCAGCCTGGAGCCTGCTGGAAGCCCACTGGGCTTCCAGCCATGGGCTGACGACGCGAGTCGTCAGCCCTTGACGGCTCCCGCCATGACACCAGAGACTATATATTTCTGGCATACCAAGTAGAAGACGATGATGGGGATGATTGCCAGCACCAGGCAGGCCATCATGGCGCCCATATCCACGGAACCGTAGCCGCCCTTGAGGTATTGCACGGCGACCGAGATGGTCTTGTACTTGCCGAGGTCGAGCGTCAGGTACGGCAGCAGGTAGTCGTTCCAGATCCACATGGCTTCGAGGATGCCCACCGAGACGATCGACGGCTTCATAATCGGCACCACGATCTGGAAGAAGATGCGCGGCACTGACGCGCCGTCGATCATGGCGGATTCCTCAAGTTCCTGCGGGATGCCCTTGATCACGCCGGTGAAGATGAACACGGCCAGACCGGCACCGAAACCGAGGTACACGATGCACAGGCCCCACGGGGTATTGAGCTTCAGCATGTCGGCGATCTTGGAGAGGGTGAACATCACCATCTGGAACGGCACGATCATATTGAACAGGAACAGGGTGTAGAGCAGCTTCGCGGCCCAGTTGTTCACGCGCACGATCCACCATGCGCACATCGAGGTGCACACCAGAATCAGCACCACCGAGCCGACGGTGATAAGCAACGTCCAGCCGAAGGAGGCGAAGAACTGCGTGGTCTCGATGCCGCGCACATAGTTCTCAAGTCCCACGAACGCCTTGCCGGCAGGCAGGGAGAACGCGTTCTTGGAGATGTACGCCTTCTGCTTGAAGGAGTTGATCAGCACCAGGACGATCGGGAAAATCCAGAACAGGGAGACAACGGCAAACAGCACGGTCCATAATGCGCCATGCTTCACAGGCTTGTTCTCGTTCATCAGGCTGCCACCTCCTTGCTCGTGGTGAGCTTGTTCTGAATCAGGGCGATGACCGCGACCAGGATGAAGAACAGCACGGCCTTCGCCTGGCCGACGCCTTCCCAGCCCATACGGCCGTAGAAGGTGCGGGTGATGTTCAGCGCCAGACCTTCAGACATGTTGCTCGGCGCACCGTTGGTCAATGCGAGGTTCTGATCGTAGAGCTTGAAACCGTTGGTCACGGTCAGGAAGGAGCACACGGTGATGGACGGCATCATCAGCGGGATGATGATGCGGAACATGGTCTGCCGTCCGTTGGCGCCGTCCACGGCCGCGGCCTCCAGCACATCGGTGGGCAGGGCTTGCAGGCCGGCGATGTAGATGATCATCATGTAGCCGATCTGCTGCCAGCACACCAGGATGACCAAGCCCCAGAACCCGTAGGACGCCTTATAGGTCAGGGCGCGGCCCCAGTGGGCTAGTACACCGTTCAGGAGCAGCAGCCAGATGTAGCCCAGGATGATGCCGCCGATAAGGTTCGGCATGAAGAATACCGAGCGGAACAGCGTGGAGCCCTTGATCGCCTTGGTCAGCATGTAGGCGATGGCGAAGGCGATCACGTTGATCACGATGGTGGTCACGATGGTGAACGCGGTGGAGAAGCCGAGCGCGTGCAGGAATTCCTTGTCTTTCAACGCTTTGCCATAGTTCTTAAGCCCCACCCATTCACCGTCGGTAACGGTGGTGAATTCGCAGAAGCTTAAGTAGACGCCCATGATGAAGGGCACCAGGAACCCGATGATGAATGCGGCGAATGTGGGGAGCGCGAACAGCGCCCACCATCTGCGTATCGCCTTGCCAGCCATGCTGATCATGACTTTTCCTCCTCCTTGAGTCCGCTGCGTTGTGACACTGCATCGTGCGCCGGCTGCGGAGTTCAACTCAATGCGAGCTTGCCGATCGAGAACCGCATGCACGGCCTGTTCTCGTTCAAGCCTATGTTCATAGTAAACGTCGAATCATTATATGTCAAACGTTGTCATTTTAGGCGTTTCAAGTTCGAGCACACTCCGGCTCCAGCAATCTTCTTTCACCTAAGATAATGGCTATATAAAGCCAATCTAACGCCGACATAGACACTTTGCAAACGTTTGTAATACAATCGTTGTCATCGCCGCAGATCAATCAATCAGCATGTACACTGGAGTCAGTTGTGCATGTGTATTGCGATTTTCCATTCAACGCAAGGGGGCTGCAATGGCTACGAGCATTCAGGATGTCGCCCGCGAGGCCGGCGTCTCCATCTCCACCGTCTCACGTTCCTTCACCAGGCCGGATCTGGTGTCGGCCAAGACCCGCGAGCGCGTGCTCGCCATCGCCGACAAACTCAATTTCTCACTCTCCCGCTCGGCTGCGGCCCTGAAATCCGGCCGCTCCCTGCGCATCGCAGTACTGATGAGCGGCCATATCCGCCTGTGGTTCACCGCCTCGGTCATCGAGGGGCTCAACGAGGTGCTGCACACGCAGGGCTACGATATTTCGGTATTCCAGATTTCCAGCATCGAGGAGCGCAAGGAATTCTTCGAGATGTTGCCGGTACGCCGTAACACCGATGCCGTGATTGTGGCGTCTTTCGATATCGACAACAACGAAATCGCGCAACTGGCTTCGGTCGGCGTGCCGATCGTCGGCATCAATTCAGTCGAACCCGAAGCCCGCGGCTTTACCGCCGCCGTCAATATCGACGATGTGCAGGGCTCCACGCTGGCCGCCCGCCATCTTATCAATCTCGGACATCGCCGCATCACCTACATCAGCACCAATCGCGAGGTGTCGCTGAGCTTCTCCGTGCAAAGCCGATTCGACTCATTCACCGCCTGCTGCCGCAGGGAAGGCATCGAGCCGCAGGTCATCGTCTGCAAGGCCGATGACGATGGACGTTATGAAATCAGCGACGTGGTCAACCAACTCATAAGCCAAGACGAGATGCCCACCGCCATCGCATGCCAAGAGGATGGCATTGCTTTGCCGCTTATGTTCCAGCTGGAGCGCAATGGATTCTCCGTGCCCGGCGACGTCTCGTTGATCGGCTACGACGATAGTTTCTACACCGGCGATATCGGCCTGACCACCATCCGCCAAGATCCGGTGGAAATGGCCCGCGTGGCAGCCCGCATGACGCTCGATCTCATTGACGAAAAGCCGATTGAGCAACCCTACATCGTGTTCCCGGCCCAGCTGAAGGTCCGCTCCTCCACCTCCCGCGTTAAGTAGGCTCACACAACAAAGCCCACCATAGAAAAAGTGTGAGGCAACCACACAGTAACGCTCAATCGCACATTGTGGAGAATGGCGAAAAATCGCCGATTCATGGCCCCACAGTGTGCGATTGAGCGGGTGCGTGCCTCACACTTTTTTGCGGCGGACGATTTTGTGCGAGACTCAGCAATACAAAGCGGCGCCCCCCGGAGAAGGAAATGGCAGGGGCGCCGCGGATTGTTACTTATCGGCTATGGGACTCTATGAGACTCAGTGCGAAGCCTCGTATTCGGAAGCCCAACCGTCCACGAAGGCGGTCTTGACGGCATCCCACTTGCCGGTGCCCTGCGCGTACTCGAGCAGTGCCTGGCCGACCTTGTTCTTCCACTCTTCGGACGGCATCATGGTGAAGTTCCAAGAAACCTGGGTCGTGCCGGACTTCTGGTCTTCCACGGCGGCTTCGGTCAGCGGGTTGTCAAACTTGACGTCATCGAAGGTCTTGAACGGGGTGGTGAAGCCCATGTCCTGAGAGATGGCCTTCTTGCCGGTGTCGGAGGTGATCACCCAGGAGAGGAAGTCCTCGGTGGCCTTCTTGTCGGCGTCGGAGGCCTTGTCGTTGATGCACCAGTAGTTCTCGGAACCAGTGGCCAAGCCCTGCTTCTCTTCACCCTTGACACCGGTGTAGATTGGCATCATGCCCACGGATTCGGCCTTCATGCCGGCCTTCTGCAGGTCGGTCCAAGCCCAGGTGCCGTTCTGGTAGAAGGCGGCCTCGCCGAGCGCGAACTCGGAGTTCGCATCATCGCCGGTCTTGGCGCTCAGCTGGGTGGGGTCGGTGGTGGAGTCGGTGATGTACAGGTCGAAGATCTTCTTGTAGTTCGGCAGATAAGTGCCCTTGATGGTGGCCGGCTGCTCGGTGACGTTGTCGTCCTTGAACTCATAGTAGAGCGGCAGGTTGGCCAGATGGGTCTTGAATCGCCAGTCGGAGCTGGAGTCGAAGCCGGCGGAGGTGAACGCGCCCTTGATGCCGAGCTCGTCCTTGCGGGCCTGCATGTCGTCGGCCACGGCCTTCAGGGTGTCGAAGTTGTCGATTTCGTCCATGGACGTGGCTTTGGCACCATCCAGCGCGAAGTACTTGTTGAGGATGTCCTTGTTGTAGATCAGGCCGTAGGTTTCCATCACGTACGGCACACCGACCACCTTGTCGCCGTCTTTCAGGGCCACGTCCTGGTTGGTGAGTTCCTTATACACATCCGTGTTGGACATGTCGGCGGTGTACTTCTTCCAGTTCTGGTAGCCGACCGGGCCGTTCACCTGGAACAAGGTCGGGGCTTCGGTTTTGGCGATTTCGGACTTCAGGGTCTGCTCGTAGGTGCCGGAGGCCGCGGTCTGGACCTTGACATCAACGCCCTTCTCCTTGGTGTACTCCTTGGCCAGAGCGGCCCACTGATCAGCCGCTTCCGGCTTGAAGTTCAGGTAGTAGACCTTGCCCTTGGCGTCATCGCCGGAGGTCGAGCTTCCGCAGGCCGCCAAAGTGCCGAGGGACATCGCAGCGATAGCCGCCATCGCGACTGCTGACTTGACTGTACGATTCATCATCGAACCTTTCTCTTTCATCGTCGACCCCGGCCGTCCCCGGTCAGGACAGGTACGCTAACACGCACCTTTATGACTATCGACATGCACTATTGTGCAACGGTTTGCTTCTTTTTGCAAACGATAGCAATATCGGCGCGTCATAAATCATCATTTTCAGGCCATTGTCAACAAATATCCCATTAATTCGGTCATTTTTGCCTCATTATCGCAATGCAAGCGTTCGCAATTATGAGAGCGCTAACATATCTTTCATGGCAATCGATTGCCACTTATACCCATCAAAAAAAAACAACACGGCGACGCTATCGTTTGCAAATCATTTATCGACATACCGCAATTCCCACCACAAACAATAAAGGCCCGCCCGCAGCAGCGGGCAGGCCAGCGTAATCACAGCGCAACCGGGGCTAGGCGTTCCACCGTTCGATGACGTTATCTCCCTTATAGACGCTAAGCACCGAGTAGTGCGCCGTATCCAAACGCAGCAACCGCGCGAAATGCGGGTCCACGCCCAGCCATTGCGAGGTGAGGATGCGCAGGATGTGCGCATGAGCCACCAACAGCACATTATGGCCGTCTTTCAGCAGCGGCGTAATCTCATCGATGGCGCTCTTGGCGCGTACCGCTGCTTCTTCCAGCGTCTCGCCAGGCCCGGCATGGACCGGCACCTGCTCGCCCGAAGGTAAGGTCTCGACCCAATCGCCCTCCAGCGTGGGCGTCAGCGAGCGCGGCCCGTCACGCCACACATCCCATTCAAAACCGCTGGCCTCACTCACCTGCTGGCGCGTACGCCCCTCGGCTCGGCCGTAATCCCATTCAGCGATGCCGTCCAACACACCGTGGTCCGCAAAACCGGCCAGTTCAGCGGTTTGGCACGCCCGCTTCAGCGGACTGGAAAACACACAGCCCTGGCTGAATCCTTCGGGGAAAGCTTCGCGCAGGCGCCTTCCGGCATCCGCTGCCTGCTGCTCGCCGACCGCGGTCAACGGGATGTTCGTGCGCCCGGTATGCTGCCCGGATTCGCTCCACACGGTCTGGCCGTGGCGCAGCAACACCAAAAATCCGTTGCCGCCACGAGAGTTCTCGACGGCAACGGTGCCGTTCACGTTCTGTTCGCTCATGCCTCCACTCTAGTCTGCGCTCGTTCATGACTCCACCATTAACGCCCATCTTTTGCGCTGAGATGATTGAGATGCTATTAGACTGAGAGTCATGAGCGACGAAACGAACACCGACTTCCCCTCCAGCGCCGACCGTGCGGTCGACAGCCTGCACCGCATCGACGAGAAGGTCAACAGGCTGCGCGAGGACCGGCTCAACGACCCTGATTCTCTGGGCGACAAGCTCATCAAGTCGGCAGTCCCAGCGCTGGCAGGCTTGGTTGCCGGCAAAGCATTCCAGATGATATGGGACAAGGGCACGAGCAAACGCAATCTGCGCAAGGGACTGGCGGCAGACGCGCCGCAAGGTCTGGCAATGAGTCTGGCATTCGCCGCCGTTTCGGCCGCACTCGGCGCAGTGGTTTCGCAGCTGTCGGATCGGGGCTCCAAGGCGTTCGTCGACCACCGCCATCGCAAGTCCAGCCGCTAATCCCCCGGTTGGATGATGGTTTCTGTTGGTTGACTGATGGCTCATCGCTGGATTTTCGTCAAGGAACCATCAGTCAATCGACAGGAACCATCAGTCCAGCACAGTTCCGCCACACAATATCGGCATTTCACTGTGAGGTAATCCACCGTGGCGTCCGGCGTCTGCCGTGCGACAATAAAACCATGGTTACCAACGCAACAATCGAGGCTCTTCTGGGCCGCCGCTCCATCCGTAAGTTCAAGGACGAGGCCATCGACGACGATACCCGCGCCACGCTCGAAACCGTCGCCCAGCATGCCGCGTCCAGCCAGTTCCTTAACGACTGGTCCGCCATCCGTATCATCGACCCGGCCATCAAAGCCAAGCTCGCCGAATTCGGCCATCAGCCGTATATCGCCACTGCGCCGTTGCTGTACGTGTTCGTTATCGACGAGCACCGCAACGCGCGCATCGCCGAACGCAAGGGCATCGATCCCGCTTCCGACGAATTCCATCTGAAGTACAGCTATCGCTTCACCCAAGCTCAGAACGACGCAGTGCTGGCCCTGCACGCCATGGAGACCGCCGCCTATTCGCTGGGACTGGGCTGCGTGATTCTCGACTCTCTGCTCAACAACATCCCCGGCCTTATCGACGTGCTGAATCTGCCGGAATACACGTATCCGGTGCTGGGTCTGGCCATCGGCAAGCCCGATCAGAACCCGACCGTCAAGCCGCGCATGCCGCGCACGATGCAGTTCTTCGAGAACACCTACCCGGCTGACGCCGATGGCGTACTCGACCAGCTGCCCGCCTTCGACGAGGAAGTTCACCGGTACTACGATCTGCGCCAAGCCGACCGTCCGGTGGACGCTTTCAGCGATCAGGTCGCCACGATCAGTCGGCAGGATGTCAGCCATCAGACACTGCTCGACAAGGCCGCCGCTCAGGGCTTCCGTCTGGATCAGTGAGACCAGAACCAACGAGATAGCCTCGGATAGGCTCGTCACTGAGTCGTCTCGGTCTCAGCACTGCGACGACTCAGTTCCAACACCTCAACATTTCATCACCGGATACCGGCAAAATTGCACAACCATCCCGCCGGTGTCGCACCATCAACAAACGTTCACATATCAGTCCCATTATGCGGACAACCAACGGCCAGTTTTGCAAGAAAACCCGCCAAACCAGCAGTATTCGCACCAGTGGTGGGAATAGACTGCATGTGGCCGCAGTGACTACGAACCGGAAAAGAGGGACTGGATGCGGACGGTTTGGCAAGTCTTTCTACGCGATTGCAGACGTATCTTACGCAATCCCGTTGCCGTTGTGGTGACGCTCGGCGTAGCAATGCTGCCCTCGCTGTACGCATGGTTCAACATTCTCGCCAACTGGGATCCCTATTCAGCCACCGGCAATCTGCAAGTGGCCGTAGCCAATGAAGACCAAGGCACCACCAACGATCTGGTCGGCCATCTCGATGCGGGCCGGCAGGTCGTTAAGAAACTCAAGCAGAACGACGAACTCGGCTGGCGCTTCGTAGACAATGAGGAACAGGCCGTACACGGCGTGGAGACCGGCGAATACTATGCAGCCATCGTGCTGCCCAAGGATTTCAGCACCAGCCTGGTCGAATCGGTGACCGGAACCTCCAAACAGCCGAAAATCAAGTATTACGTCAACGAGAAGAAGAACGCGATCGCGCCGAAAATCACCGACACCGGTGCCACCACCATCGACGAGCAGATCAACTCCGCCTTCGTCACCACGGTAGCCACCACCGTTGCCTCGGCCGTTTCCGAAGCGGGAGGCGATCTCGACCAAGCCACCGGCAAAGTCCAGCACGATACGATCAATGATCTCAATACGGTGATGTCCACGCTGAACACCGTTCAGGATTCACTCACCGACTTACAGAACACGCTGGCCCAATCAGACACGATTCTCGCCGACGCCAAACAGACCACCGCCTCACTCAAGCAGACCGTCGCGGCCGCGCAGAAGGCCTCCCGCCAGTCCGGCACACTGTTGGCGGAGACACAGGCCGGGTCACAAGCCTTCTCCACCACACTGGTCGGCGCGCTCGACACCAGTTCAGCACAACTCTCCGGACTGGCCGTTCACGTCAACAACGCCGCCGGCAGCATCACCGGCTCCTTCAACAGCGCACAGAACTCCGTCGACACCATCACCAACACACTTTCGGCCCCACTGAATGCCACCCAAACGTCAATCAGCGATCTGAAAGACGCGCTGACCAAAGCCGGCATCGGCAAAGACACCACCGACCCGGTCGGCCAGAACATCTGGAAACAAATCGATGCGCTCGACTCATTGATCAGCAAACAGCAGACACAGCTCAACACCTTCCATACCGACACCACACAGTTCATCAACTCCGGTAAAGACGCCACCACGAATCTTTCCGGAGCCATGACCAACACCACCACCGGCGGCATCGCGGCGCTGAATACCGCGCGCGGCTCGCTGACCGGCACCGTAATGCCGTCGCTCACCTCATCATTGAACAGTTTCGCCGCCCTGAATGGCACACTGGATGGCACGTTGACTTCGTTATCCGGCACCTTGGATCAGGCCGACGGACTGTTCGACCAGCTTGTCGATACCCTGAACCAAACAAAAACCACCATCAGCAGCACGCAGGATTCGCTGCGCCAGGTGGCCAACGATGTCGCCACCGTACGCACCGATATCGCCACGCTCGATAGTTCCGCCGCTTACCAGAAAATCCGGGATACGCTGCATCTGGATGACAAGGGATTCGGCGACTTCATGGGCAATCCCGTCACCCTGACCACGAAAGTCGTGTATGCCACCGACAATTACGGGTCCGCAGTCACCCCGTTCTACACGAATCTGGCACTGTGGGTAGGCGGTTTCGTGCTAATCGCCATCTACAAGCTTGAGGTCGACCGCGAGGGCATTCGCCGTATCACCGCTACGCAAGCATATCTTGGCCGCTGGCTGCTGCTGGTCACCATCGGATTCCTGCAAGCCGTCATCGCCACCATCGGCGATCTGGTGCTTGGCATCCAATGCGAGCATCCGCTGCTGTTCATCTTGGCCGGAATCTTCTGTTCGTTCGTATACATCAACATTATTTACGCACTGGCCGTGGCGTTCCGCCATATCGGCAAAGCCATCGCCGTAATTCTGGTCATTGTGCAGATACCCGGCGCCTCCGGCCTGTATCCGATTGAAATGATGCCGAACTTCTTCCGCGAACTGCACCCGTGGCTGCCCTTTACCTACGGCATCAACGCGATGCGCGGCCCGATTGCCGGCCTGTACGCGAACCATTACTGGCTCGACATGCTGCACCTGTTCTGGTATCTGCCGGCGGCACTCTTCGTGGGACTTGTCATACGCCGGTATGCGATGAACCTGAACGCGCTGTTCGACCGTCGTTTGGGAGATACCGACCTGATGATCACCGAGCACAACAGCATGGTGAACGAACAGGTGAGCTTGAACTCCGTATTCCGCACGGTGTCCGACAGCAAGGAACTGCGCGATATCATCGCCCATCGCGCGCACCGGTTCTTCGCACGGTATCCAAAGATGATCGTTGCCGGTCTGACATTGCTGACCGTACTCCCGTTCGTATTCCTGGTACTGCTGTTCGTCACCCAAGAGAAAATCGCCATGCTGACCTCCTGGATTCTGTCGATTATTCTTATCGACGCCTATCTCATTGTGGTTGAATACGCACGCGAAACCTACGCCATGCAGCTTGGCGTCAGTGCCATGAGTGCCGACGAGTTCCGCAATGTGATGCTCAACGGATATGTGTGGCGGCGTTTCCACGGCCACGGACGTCACGAAGCGGCGATGGGCAGCAATCCGGATATCGGCGAAACCACTGAACGACTCACACTGTTCGGCGATCAGGCCGCCGAGCCGACTGCGCACACCGCACAGTCCGGTCAGTCTGGGCAGTCTGGGCAGTCTGGGCAGTCTGGGCAAGGAGGCGCACGATGAAGCTTATCTGGAAAATATTCGTACGTGACGTGCGCCAAGCCACCCGCAATGTGATCGCCGTAATCGTGGCTATGGGATTGGTGATTGTGCCGGCACTGTACGCCTGGTACAACATCGCCGCCAGCTGGGACCCGTACGGCAACACCAAGGCCTTGAAGGTCGCTGTGGCAAACGTGGATAAGGGCTATAAGTCCGATCTGATGCCGATCACCATCAACGTCGGCGAAACCGTGACCAATACGCTCAGGGCCAATCATGACCTTGACTGGCAGTTTGTGGATCGTGCTAAGGCCATCGATGGCGTGAACTCAGGCGAATACTATGCCGCGCTGATTATTCCAAAGAGCTTCAGCTCCGATATGATGACGCTGTTTTCACCGAAGATCAAGCACGCCAAGCTCGAATACTATCTCAATGAGAAAATCAATCCGATCGCTCCGCATATCACCGACCAGGGTGCTACCACCGTGGCCACGACCATCGACCAGACATTTGTGAAGACCTTGGCGAGCGTGGCGCTGGATTTGGTTTCCAACGTGGCCGATTACGCGCAAAGCCCGCAAATGGAGCAGTACGTCAACAACGCCTCCAGTCATATTGCCACCATGTCGTCTCGTTTGACCGGCACTGCGTCGCAGATGGATTCCTATGCCAATCTGCTCGGGGCCGCCAACAGCATCATTGATTCCACCGATAAGCTGCTGGGATCAACAGGCTCAGCTGCGGCCACAACCAAAAAGGCGTTGAAACAGACCCGCAACGGCGTCTCCAGCCTCGACAAGGCATTGTCCGGAGCCACCGATGGCGTCGGTACGGCATTGCAGCAGGCCGGTTCATCCTACGACACCATTGCCAAGCAAATCGATGCCGCTTTTGCCGATGTGGGCTCACAATCCTCACAGATATCAAACAAGCTAACCGATATGCAATCCAAAGTGGAGGCTCAGGCCGACAGCTTTGGAAAGTATGCCGCCGCTTTACGAGATCTCGCCAAACAAGCGGCTTCACTGCCCGTGGGCGGAGATACCGTTGCCGCTCAACTGAACGCGGCTGCAGACCAAGCCACAAAGGCGCAGCAGAGCATGCAGCAAGCCGCCACCGCGTTGGGCGATGCGGCCACGCACATAGCAAACGGTACTGCCGATGCCGATACAGCGCGTCGAGATCTGAAATCACAAATCGCTGCCGCCAAACAATCGATTACTCAGGCTTCAGACACGTACAAGAGCACGCTGAAACCGCAACTGAACAATCTGACCTCGTCCATGGACGAAGTGACCACGCAGGCAAGTTCCGTAATCGACGGGCTTGCATCGACCGTAAGCAGCGTGTCAGGTCTTTCTGGCGGCGTTTCAGACAGCCTGACGGACATCCAGTCGGCCTTGACTGACGCAGCTAGCGCTTTGACCCGTTCGGCGAAGAAACTCGACAACTTGTCTTCCCAACTCGCCTCTATCACCAATGGCGGCACCATCGACCTGTCTGTGATTTCCTCTGCGAAGCCCGATGCCATTGCTTCCATGCTGGCGGCACCCGTAGCGGTCGACCGCATCGCGCTCTATCCCGTTGCCAACTATGGTTCCGCGATGGCTCCGTTCTACACGATTTTGTCTATTTGGGTCGGTGCGATCATTCTGGTCGCCATGTTGAAAGTATCGATTTCCGACCATGAGAAGGCTCGTATCTTAGGGTTGGGCAATGATCTGCCGCTCGGTTCGGAAGTGGGTCTTCGCGAGGCCATGATTGCCGGGCGGATTGCCGGACCGGCCGCCGCGTTGGATGTGCTGAAGAAGCCGCGTGCCGAGGCTCCCGGCAATGCGCGGCAGTTCGGTTTACGCTTGCACCACGAATATTTCGGCCGATACATGATTTTCGGTTTCCTTGCTTTGCTGCAAGGTACGCTGGTGTGCCTGGGCGATATGTTCTATCTCGGCGTGCAGTGTGAGCATCCGATTCAGTTCTTGATGGTCGGGTGGTTGTCTGCACTGGTGTTCTCGAATATTGTGTATACGCTGACCCTGTCGTTCGGTGATATCGGCAAAGCCATTGCCGTAGTACTGCTGGTTATGCAGGTAGCCGGTTCCGGCGGCACATTCCCCATTGAAACACTGCCGACGTTCTTCCAGGTCGTTTCTAAATGGCTACTGTTCCCCTATGCGGTGGATGCGATGCATTCGGCCATGGCAGGCTCATTCGGCATGGAATACTGGGTTTCCATGGGCAAACTGGCACTGTTCCTTGTCCCCTCATTGCTGTTGGGACTTATGTTGCGCAAGCCAGTAATTCGCTTCAACGATTGGGTTATCCGCAACCTTGAAAACACCAAGGTGATGTAAGTGTTGGACGAAGTGTGTCCGAGCGCCCTGAACGCTTAGCAGCCTACGACCTGACGTGTTTGGACCGTAACCTGTCTCAGACACGGCGTTGGCGAGGCCTGCGGAGCTTCTGACGCTAACGTCTACGTGGCTTGTAGCCCTTTTTACGACTGTGTGGCTTGAGTTGCTGGTTCAGCGGTACATGCCGGTAACTGGATTGCGGATCGCGATGCGTGAGATGCCAGCATCCGCAAAATTCGCAACGGTACACCCATAGCTCAACTCCGCGCTCGATTAGGCTTTGATCAGCGGCACGCTGAACCTGCGCCTTATCGTGATACATGATTTTATTCGACGTAGCGCAACGTTTAGGGGTGAAGTAATGCATAGCAGAAGCCAGTGTAGAGCGACCCCATAACCAAGCCAGTTTCTGGCTCCCCTCAGGGGGGCCGTCCGCGCAGCAGACCGGGGGGGAGGAGGCCCGGACGTCGGGATTCCACGGTCACGGACGTGCTGTTTTCCGGATTTCCTGCGGAAATGGGAACGCGCCGCGCCGTCTCTCTTCGGCCCCGACGGCGGGGCCGGCCGGGAATGGTCCCGGACGTGGGTCTCATGAGTGCGAAAAGCCCCCGGTGTTTTTGTGGGGGTGTGTGGGTTTGGGTCGTGAGTGTTTCGGGTATGCGAAAGCCCCTTGGGGCGTGTGCTCCAAGGGGCTTCCTGTACGTGTGGTGCGGCGGCGTGCTACTCTCCCACACCCTGTCGGGTGCAGTACCATCGCCGTGCCAGGCCTTAGCTTCCGGGTTCGGAATGGGACCGGGCGTCTCACCTGGGCCATGGCCGCCGCAAATCTTCTCTTATACGGTCAGACGCTGGGGTCTGCCGGCCTGTGGCGGCCTGGGAACCGGACAGCGGACGCGGATGTGTCGATGTTTCGTCTTGTGGCCAGACAATGCTCATTGCCGTCTGGTGCCGTTTGCAGGAGGAAGATGCGGTCCAACCGCCAGGGGTTGGAATGTCAGTGTTGCCTTTCGTCCGTTAGTACCGGTCGGCTCCACCCCTCGCGGGGCTTCCACGTCCGGCCTATCGACCACGTGTTCTGCATGGGGACTACAGGAACTCGAAGGTTCCACGGAATGCTTATCTTGGAGCAGGCTTCCCGCTTAGATGCTTTCAGCGGTTATCCCTTCCGAACGTAGCCAACCGGCCGTGCCACTGGCGTGACAACCGGCATACCAGAGGTTCGTCCACCCAGGTCCTCTCGTACTATGGGCAGG
>OJSE01000735.1_pt1 | contig 47756 bp, 37 predicted proteins | sample 1599351 | NCBI WGS metagenome assembly OJSE01 (sample SAMN04168656, study PRJEB22393) | human gut metagenome | biome: human gut microbiome; feature: stool | host: Homo sapiens | collected 2014-03-17 | reverse complement strand
GGCAGTTTTCTTTGGTTCTTTCTTTTGCTGCCAAAAGAAAGAACAACCTCCCGGGGGGCTGCCGTTCCCTGTTCACCGCCTTTTCCACGCCGTGCCAAACCCGATGACGCTTGCGCAAAACGCGGCGGCCAGCGCTTCTATGGGGAAGCCGTCCCCGGTTTGCGGCAGCGCCGCCGGGGCGGCAGCCTTCACGGTCCGTGTGCCAGCCGCCGCGGCTGACGCAGTCACCGCTGCCGCGGCGGTCTCCGGCGGGTCATACCGGTTCACAAACAGCACGCCGTCGGCCTTCGCGGTCTCCCCGCTGCGCACGGCCCAGAGCCCGGCGGCAAGACCGCCGTCCGGACGGCCCGTCACCCGGACCGTGACCGTGTAGCTGTGCGCATCGTAGGTCGTGTGGGCAGCGCCGCCGCTGCGCTCGGCAACCAGATACCGGTAATCCCCCGGCTCGTCAAAGGCGAAGCCCGTAAAATACACGGTGCCGCCGTTTTTTACGGTCAGGGCACGCTGCACAGGCGCGGGGGCCGCGTCCAGCGGCGTCAGCTCCACCGTATAGACGGCGTCCGCCGCCGCGCCGTCGGTGCGGACACTGACGGGGATCGCCGTGCCCGCCCGCGCAGCCGCCACGGGCAGCGGGCAGAGCAGCGCCAGCAGCAGGGCCGCTGCGGGCAGCCAGCACCGCAGGGCCGTTTTGCCAAAGGTCATTGCATTTCATCTCCTTCTTTCAGGGGGCAGAGCCGCCCCAGCACGACGACCCGCCCGTTTGTCTCGCTCCCGGCGCAGGTCGAAAGCGCCACCAGCCGGTCCTGCGCCGTCACACCGATGTCCCGCTGCTGCACGGCCTGCGCCGCCGCATAGTCCAGCAGCGCCCCCACGTCGTCGGGGTAACGCTCCGGCGTGTAAATGGCGGTGTCGTAGGCATCGGTCACCACACAGGCGAACAGCTCGATCGTATAGGCGGCGTCTGGCAGACTTATGCTGCCCGCGGGGTGCGCGGCAAAATAGTCTGCCTCCGCAAACCGCGCCACATCGCCGAACATCGCGCTGTTGTCCATGTGGTGGCCGTAAATCACCGTGTACGGGTCGGTCAGGTCGGCGGCGCAGCGGCTGTCGAGAAAAATCGCGCCCGACAGGGAAAAATCCCCGTAGACGTCGCGGTTGACGTAGTCCATGTTCGTCGCGCCCTGCACAACGGGGTAGTCGATGCCCGTGCCGTCCACCGTCAGCCAGCCGCAGACATCGGGGTTGACGGTTTGCAGCCCGGCCAGCGTCGGGTTGTCGGCAGCCGGTGCGGCGGGCTTATACTGCAAAAGCTCCGCGCCCACAAACGCCCCGCGGCGCAGCGCGGCGTCCTGCCAGAGCGCGAACCCGCCGAAAGCCAGCAGCGCCAGCATCAGCAGCCCGGCCAGCGCACTGACCAGCCGTGTGCCCAGGCGTGCCAGCCGCGCCGCGCGGTTCAGCATCAATCCTCACGGCGGCGCTTGCGGAAGAACACCAGCCCGCTGCCCGCGGCCAGCGCCAGCATCGCGCCGTAGGGGGCGGCGTCCAGCAGCAGGCCGGTGGGAGCAATCGAGCTGCGGGTATTCGTGACGGTCAGGGCCGTGTCGGCGGCACCCACCGTCTGCGTGGGCAGGGTCCTTTCGGTGCTCAGCGTCTCGCCGTCCAGCGTCCAGGCCGTCGTATACTTCTCAGCGTCCAGGCCGCTCTCGGTGATCGTGTAGGCCGCGCCGGTGGGCAGACCGGTCACCTTGATCACATCGCCGCCCCGGATCGTCTCCGAGAAGCTGACCTTGCCGTTTGTAAAGGGCTTCACCTCGGCACCGCTCGTCACGCCCGCCGCGCTTGTGGTTTGGACCGTGACCGACGCCATGCGGCCCGGGTTCGCGTCCGGGTCGGTGATTTCCAGCGTGAAGATAAAGTGGTCGGTGTAGTCGGCCCAGTCGCCCGCCAGCGCCTTGGTCACGGTCAGGCCGTGGGTCGTGTAGGTATTGGTGATGAGGTCGCTCTTGGTATTGTCATCGAGCGAGGTCAGCGTAGCGTAGTCAATTTTGAACGTTGCACCGTCAGGGTCGGACGTATTGTCGTTGACAACGCGCACCTTTAGCAGGTAGGTCGCCGTCGTGGCGGCCAGGCCGTGGATGCCGGGGTCGCGCTCGGTCAGGTGGTAGTAGTAGACGCCGGGGGCCTCGAACTTGGAGGTATCAAAGCCGACGCTTACATCGCTCTCCTTGTTGGCAATGCCGCTGTCATCCGCCGCAAACGTGGCGGTGATGTCGCTGCCGTCCAACTGATCCACGCTGCCGACATAGTTTTTCTCTCCGTCGTCGGGCAGGTCGCTCTCGTCGGCGGCGGTGACGTCAAAGGCAATCGTGCCCGTGATGCCGCCCGCGCCCGCGGCGTTCGTCACGTCGATGGCCTTGCGGAAGGTGATGCTGCCGGTGGTCGTGGTCAGGGTCTCTGCCGCAAACGCCGTGGCGGAGAGCGCACCCGTGAGCAAAGCAGCGGTCAGAACGGCGGAAATCTTGATGATGTTCATAAGTATGTGCTCCTTTCGGGGTGGTGTATGGTTATGTGGGTGGTTTCCGGTAGGTCGGCCCTCATCCGGCCTCGGGCGGGGCCTCGGCCACCTTCCCCCGCAGGGGAAGGTGCCGCCGCAGCGGCGGATGAGGGCAAAGTTCACCTGTATCTCCTTCTTGCCCTTATCAAATCTCATTCCTCCTCACAATCGCAATGACCCGCCCGGCGATATTTCCTGCCGTCACCGGGCCGTACCGGCGGCTGTCGGGCGCACCCTCACGGGCGTCGCAGAGGATAAAATACTCGCCGTCGGCCAGGGTTAGGGGGTAGGTCACGTCACTGTCGTAGCGGGGGGTCGTCTCGTAAATGTCCGGCTCGGCCACAAGGCTGCCGTTGATGCGCAGCAGCGCGTTTTCTGTCACCTCCACGGTGTCGCCGCCGCGGGCCGCAACACGCCCCGTGCAGCGCCGGTCATCCTGTGTAAAGACGACCACCTCCCCCGCTGCAAAGCTGCGCGGCAGCCGGTAGTAGAGCAGCAGGTCGCCGGGCTTGAGGTGCGGGTACATCGTGTCGTCCGGCTGGATCGCCAGCCCAAACACGACGCCGAACAGCACCAGCAGCAGTGCGGCCAGCGCCCCGGCGCGCAGAAAAAACTCCTTCACGTCCGCCAGCGCACGGCGGCGCTGTGTCTCGTTCACGGTGCAGCCTCCCTTCGGCGGCGGCAGACCACGGCCAGCGCCGCGCCCGCCGCCAGCAGCCAGACCGCCGGGGCCGCGTCCTGCGCAAGACCCGTGGGCGGCACGCCGTCCTTGTTGTTGACGCAGGTCAGCGCCGCGTCGCCGGTCAGGGTCGCGGTATAGCTGCTGCCCAGCGTGACGCTGCTGCCGTCGTCCATTGTCGTTTCATAGTCGGTCAGCGTCTCCTCGGTGACGGTCACGGTCTGGCCGGGCTTCAGATGCCCGATGACAATGCTGCCCTTGTGCGGGATCGTGAAGCCGTCCGCGGTCAGCGCCGCGCCGCCGTAGGGCTGCACATAGGGGGTATCCGCGGTGACCGCCGCGCCGTCAATGGCCGCCGCAAACGCAAAGCCGCGGCGCGTGTCGCCCATGCCGCCCGTGACCTGCTTGGTCACGGTGACGCGCAGGAACGGCGCGTAGGTGTTGGTGATGACAGCCTCCCCCACGCCGCCGGACGGCACCTGCACCGTCCCGGCCGTCGCGGCGGCGGTGGTCGTGCAGTACCAGCTGGCTAAGTCGGGGTGGTCGGTCTCGGTCACGGTGTAGCTGCCCACGGGCACATCCTCCACCGTTACGCTGTGCAGCCCCTTGAGCGGCACGGTCAGTGCGCCGGGCGCGTCCAGCGTGACGGTGCGGGCCGTGCCGTCGTCATAGACCAGCGTATAGCTGCCGATGGGCAGGCTGCCGACGGTAAAGGTGTTCGTCACGGCCTCGGCCTCATCGCGCAGGGCCGTGTCGTCCACGGCCTTCGTCAGCCGCAGGCTGCCGGTCTGCCGGGCGTAGGTGTTCTCAAAATCGGCGTAGGTCGTGCCGTTTTGCAGCAGCGTTATGTTGGCCAGCGTCGGCGGGTCGCCCGCAGGCTGCAGCGCGTCGCCGTTGACGGCGGCGCGGCTCGCCAAATAGAGCACCGCCGCCGGGGCGGCGTGGGCGGTCTCGGTCACGGTGTAGGTGTAGGGTGTTCCGCTCTCCGACGCCACAGGCAGATCCTGTATGGTATAGCTGCACTGGGCCGGGTCGGTGCCGACGGTCATATCCGCGCCGCTTATGGCGGCCACAGCCGTGCCGTCGGAGCGGGTCACGGTGAAGGTCAGTCCTGCGCGCACGGCGGTCAGCTCGTCGGCGGTCAGGCTGCCCGCCAGCGTCTTGCGCAGCGTCAGGTTGGCGTGCCCGGCCACGGGCGGCGCAGGCTCGGTGCTGAACCAGACCTTATCCAGCAGGTTGCCCTCGCGCCGGTCTCCCTTGCCGCTGGACAGCGCCAGGAAGAAGAACCGGCTGACATACTGCCCCGCCCGGACCGTATAGTCGCCGCTGTGGACGCCCCACTGGTCGTTGCCGTCGGTGATCTCGCCGCCGACCATAAAGCTGCGGATGGGGACCTCCTCGCCGTTGTATTGCACGGTCCGGTCCAGCGCCGCGCGCACCAGAAGTCCCCTGTTGTCGTCCTCGCTGGAAACGCCCGCCAGAATGTCGGTGATCTGCGCTGCCACATCCACCGGCGCGATGAGCAGCGCCATCGAGTCCTGCATACCCCTGCCGCGGGCGCGGTGGGCCAGCGACCAGTGCAGCGTGGTGCCGGGCGCGGTCAGCACATCCTGATACAGTGCGCCGTAGGCCTCGCAGTTCAGCTCGGCAAACTGCTGCCCGTCGTAAGCGCCGTCGATGCTGTAGCTGGCCTCGGGGTAGTTCCGCGTGCCGTTATAGCTGCGGTTGGAACCGTCCGCCAGCTCAATGTACAGGCCGGCGCTTCCGGTTTGCCAGTGCCTGGCCACGCCGGTGGTCTGCCAGACGATGCCCCCTTCCCCCGACGGGTACTGGGTAAAGAAGGTGCCGGTCTCACCGTCCGGGGAATAATACAGCCGGGATGCGGGCGTATTGTTGTTTTTGTTGTGATACGCCTTCAGCCCGGCAATATCCGGCGTTTCAAAGCTGCCGTTCTGCAGCTGGATGTAGTAGGGCACCTGCATGGCCGCGGCGGTGAGTTTTGCGCCGTCGGTGCCGGTGACCTCGACCTTATAGTACAGCCGTTCCGCATCCCTGACACCGGCAATGCAGGCATCCAGCGCAGCGTTCAGCCGGTGCTCGCTGCCCGGCGTGATGTTCCACGCATCGCCGGAGCAGAGCTGCTGCGGGACCTCCTCCCAGTTGGTGCCGTCCTTGCTGCGGTACCAGGTGTACACAGCACCGTCGAGTCTGTCCGTGCTGCCGTTGACCTTCGCTGTAAAGCAGCCGTCGGTCCGAATGCTGTCCACCAGCTCTGCGCTTGTGACAACGGCAGTCTGCGCCGCGGTGTCGGGCGCGGCGAGCAGCCTATCCATCACGAGGGTGCGTGCGGTCTCGGGCGTTGCCGCGGGGTCAGCCGCCGGGGTCGGCTCTGCCTCAAGTTCGGGTTCCGGGGCAGGCGGGTCCGGGTCGGCGGGCGCAATCGCCGCCGCAGACTCCGCCGTGGCGGGCAGATCATCCGCCGCAAACACAGCGTTGGCCATGCCTGCCGCCATACAGCAGGCCAGCAGCACAGCCAACAGACGTTTTTTCATGTACGGTTCCTCCTTTGCTGGTTTCCCGTGCGGGGCTTGTCTCCCCGCCGGGTCAATTGGGAGTATACCGTCCGCCGTTCGCGGAACACGTCGAGGGCTGCTTTCTGCTAAAAGGTTACAAAAAAAGACGCACCACGGAAGTTTTTCCGTAGTGCGTCTTTTCTGTATTCACTTCTGCCCTGTAGGGGCCGGGCATGCCCGGCCCTGCACCTTTCCGCAAGCGCCCGCCTATGGGACACCTGCGGGCCGGGCATGCCCGGCCCCTACTGTCTCTGCAATAGGAAAATGCGTTGTAAGGGCACACTGGCGGGCCGGGCATGCCCGGCCCCTACCGCTCGGCTGGGGGATACAGCACCGCTCCCCCCGCTTTACACCACCGTCACCAGCGTCTCACAGTCGCCGGTCACGGCGTACTTGCCGCTGCCCGCGGGGATAAAATAGCTTTCGCCTTTTTTGACCTTCACGGTCTCGCCGCCGCAGGTCAGCGTGCCCGCGCCGTCGGTGATGAGCAGCGAGACAAAGCTCTTTTCGTCAGCCACACCGTCAAACGCGCCTTTTTTCGCATCCACCGTAAAATACTCGCACTGCGCGAGATGGCTGCCGAAGTCGTGCTTTTGCGGCGGCGTGCGGCGGGTCACGTCCAGCGCCTTTTCAATGTGCAGGGCGCGGGGCTTGCCGTCCGCACCGACGCGCCCGTAGTCGTAGACGCGGTAGGTCACGTTGGAGTTCTGCTGCACCTCGGCCACGACGATGCCCTGGCAGATGGTGTGCAGCGTGCCGGACGGGATAAAAAAGCAATCCCCTTTATGCACCGGCACGGCGTTCAGGACCTCGGTCAGGGTGTTATTTTTAATTCGCTCCGCAAACTCCTCTTTGGAGATCTCGTGCGTAAAGCCGTAGTACAGATACGCCCCCGGCACGCAGTCCAGCACATACCACATCTCGGTTTTGCCGTACTGGTGTTCGTTTTTCAGCGCGTAGTCGTTGGACGGGTGTACCTGAATGGACAGGTTCTTGCTGGCGTCGATGAACTTTGTCAGGACCGGGAACTGCTCAAATTTTGCGCAGTCCGTGCCCAGGGCTTCGGGGTGCGCAGCCACGTAGTCCGCCAGCGTCGTGCCGTCGGGCAGATAGCTCGGGCCGTCCGGGTGGCAGGACAGCACCCACGCTTCGGCCAGCGGTTCAAGGTCACTCTTGATGCCGAAATCGGTGCGCAGGCGGCTGCCGCCCCACAGATAATCCTTGCAGCTCGGGGTCAATTTCAGAATTGCCATACCGTTCACGCTTTCATCATCTCCGCGGCGGCTTTGGCCAGCGCGGCGTTCACGGCATCGGCGGCTGCCTCACTGTCGCCAACGGCGGAAAGATAAACTTTAATTTTCGGCTCGGTGCCGGAGGGGCGGACCATCAGCTTATGCCCGCCGTCCAGATGGTATTCCAGCACGTTGGCGCGGGGCAGGCCGGTGCCGTCGGTGTCGTAGTCCACGACGGACTCCACCTTGTACCCGGCAATGTCCTCCGGGGCGTTGGCGCGCAGCTTCTTCATCAGCTCCTGCATCGTGTGCATGCCGCTCTCGCCCTCAAAGGCAAAGCTGCACAGCGCATTGCGGTAGTAACCGAACTCCCTGTACAACGCCTCGATGGCGTCCAGCAGCGTCTTGCCCTGCTGGGCGTACCAGGCCGCGGCCTCGCAGACCAGCAGCGTCGCGTTGACAGCGTCCTTGTCGCGGACGTGGCCGCCGGACAGGTAGCCGTAGCTCTCCTCAAAGCCGAAGATATAGCGTTCGGGACGCCCCTCGGCCTCCAGCTTGCCGATCTGCTCGCCGATGAACTTAAAGCCGGTCAGGGTGCGGCGCAGCTCGACGCCGTATTTTTTTGCCACCGGCGTTGCCATATCGGTGGAGACGATGGTCGTTACCGCCACGGGGTCGGCGGGCATCGTGCCCTGTGCCAGACGGGTGCGGCAGATATAGTCCAGCAGAATGATGCCCATCTCATTGCCGGTAATCAGCCGGTAGCCGCCCTTGCCGTCGGGCACGGCGGTGCCGCAGCGGTCACAGTCGGGGTCGGTGCCCAGCAGCAGATCGGGGCGGACCTTGTCGCACAGCTCCAAGCCTTTCTGCATAGCTTCGCGGATCTCGGGGTTCGGGTAGGGGCAGGTCGGGAAGTCGCCGTCGGGCTTTTCCTGCTCGGGCACAACGGTCACATGGGTCACGCCGAGCTTTTTCAGCAGCTTTTTCACACATTCCAGACCCGTGCCGTTCAGCGGGGTGTAGACGAGCTTGAGCGCGTCGATGCCCGCGCCGTCGCCGACGCGCTGGTCATAGACAGCCTGCACAAAATCATCGAGGCATTTTTCGTCAATTGTCACAATGCGGCCCGCGGCGGCGGCAGCGTCAAAATCTGCCAGCCGGACATCGTCAAAGCAATCAATTTTTTCGATAGCTGCCAGAATTTTCTCGGCAGCCTCCAGCGTGATCTGGCAGCCGTCCGCGCCGTAGACCTTGTAGCCGTTGTACTTAGCGGGGTTGTGGCTGGCCGTCACGCAGACGCCCGCGCCGCAGCCGAGGTACCGCACCGCCCACGAAAGCGCCGGGGTCGGCTCAAGCCGGGGGTACATGCAGGCGGTAATGCCGTTCGCGGCCAGCACGCGGGCGGTCTCGCGGGCGAACAGCGCGCCGTTATGGCGGCTGTCGTGGGCGATGGCTACCTTTTTGGGCAGGCCGGACGCATTGAGGTAGTCCGCCAGCCCCTGCGTTGCCTTGCGCACGGTGTAGAGGTTCATCCGGTTCGTGCCCGCGCCGATCACGCCGCGCAGGCCGCCGGTGCCGAATTCCAGATCGCGGTAAAAGCGGTCCGTGACGGCGTCGCCGTCGCCCGCGATGGAGACGAGCTCGGCTTTGACGGCGTCGTCCAGATCCGGCTGGGCAAGCCAGCGGTTATAGAGGTCGTTTGTATTGTTCATGGAGTTTCTCCTTTATCTTCCCTTGGGTCCTGCGGGCAGCCGCAAGCCGCCCCGCCTCTCTATTATCTTGCATTTTTACCGCTTTTGCAAGTACCAAATCTTTGTCGGCACCACCGGATTTTCCAATCAGCCCTGCCAGACACCTTTTATTGCCTCCGCTTCACTTTCCGCCAGCGCCGGGGCGCCGGAATTGGCAAACAGGCTGCCGTAGCGGTAGAGCCCCGCGCCCTGCACCCCTAAGCGGGCAAGCAAAGCAAGCTGGTCGGCCAGCGCATGGCCGGAAAACCACTCGGAGCCGGCATCGGACCCATCCCCTGCACCGACGCGGTAGGCCCCCAGCCCGGCGTACAGCTTCACGCCCGCCGCGCGGGGCAGTGCGGCCCACGCGGCGGCCAGCTGCGCAAAGCTGTGCGACGCATCACCGTTTTTTATATATTCCTGCCCCCAATAAAGCTGGGGCATCAGGTAATCCACAGTCCCCTGCCGCAGCCAGCGGGCTGCGTCGCTGTATTGCAGGGTGTAGTTCTGCTCCGGGTCGCCCGCCGGGGCTGCGCCGAACCGCACGCCGTACCGCCGGGCCGCGGCGTGGCAAAGCTCCATCAGGGCATTCACGTTCTCCCGCCGCCAGTCGTCCTGCGTCAGTGTGCTGCCACTGGCCGCGTAGTCCGCCGCGTCAAAGGCCGGGTCGGTAGTGGGGTAAAAATAGTCGTCAAAGTGGATGCCGTCCACAGCGTACCTTGCGCACAGCTCCCCCACCCCGTCGGCAATGTACTGCCGCACGTCCGCGCTGGCGGGGTCGAGATACGCGCCGGTGTCGGTGTACCTGACCCAGTCCGGGTGCAGCCGCGCCGGGCTTGCGCCGCACAGCGCCGGGGTCTGCCCGGCCTGGATGCGGTAAGGGTTGACCCAGGCTTCCAGCTGTAAGTCCCGCGCGTGGGCGGCGTCCACCAGCAGTGCCAGCGGGTCAAACCCGGGGTCCTGCCCCTGCGTGCCGGTGCAGAGGTGGCTGAACGGAAAGTAGTCGCTGGGGTAGAGCGCATCGCCGAAGGGCCGCACCTGCGCCAGCACGACGGTTGCGCCAATCGACTGTATATTGTCCAGCATGGTGCCGATTGCCTGCGTGAACGCCTCCGCCGACGAGAAATCGACCTGCTCCCATTCCAGATAGCTGACCCACACAGCGCGGTAGGGCGCGGCGGCCCGGGCGACAGCGGTTGGGGTGGGGGTCGGCGCCGCGGCGGGGGCCGGGGCAGCCTTTTGCGGCAGTGCAAGCAGCGGCGCAAGCAGAAAGACGGCCATTATAAATAAGTAGAATCCGATCCGACGCATGGCATGTACCTCCTGCGGTATGTATATGCGGGGCGGGCAGCGGGTAGGACAGGGCCGCCGGGAGGCTATCCGTTGCCGGGCGGTCATGCGGTCATGGGGTCCCCCTTTGCCACATTGACAAAAAACGCCCTGCAATGCTATAATGTTCTTATATGTAACACAATTTTTATCTACCCATTCCTTCACACAAAGGCGGAAGCATTATGACCAGAGAACAGGTCGAAACGGAAATGGCCCAATACCGCACCATCTTTACTGTGGTGCGGCTGCTGGATGCTGCGCAGGTCGGCGGCGAGGAGTCCGTCAACAGCTTTTGCAGCTGCTACAGCTATTGGGGCAAAAATACCCCCTGCCGGAACTGCATCTCCCGGCAGGTGCTGGAGGATCACCGCCAGCGCACCAAGCTGGAATACATGGGCAGCGAAGTCTTTCAGGTCACCGCCGTCTACCGCGAGGTCGACGGCGCTCCCTGTGTCATGGAGCTGGTCCAGAAGCTGGACGGCGAGACCCTCATTGACCCCGAAAACGGGGACCGCCTGATAGACAGCATCACGAGCTACCACACCAAGCTCTACCACGATGCACTGACCGACAGCTACAACCGCCTCTACTTTGAGGACGAGCTCAAGGACAAGACCGACCCCGCCGGTGTGGTCGTGATGGATCTGGACGACTTTAAATTGATCAACGACACCTACGGCCATCAGGCCGGCGACATGGCGCTGCGCACCTGCGTTGACGTGGTGCGCGCCAGCATCCGCAAATCGGACGTGCTCATCCGCTACGGCGGCGACGAATTCCTGCTGGTGCTGCCGGGCATTGAGCGCTCGGCGTTCCTGGCCAAGCTGGACCGCATCCGGGAGCAGCTGCACACCGCCAGCGTGCCGGGGTATTCCCGTCTGCAGCTGTCCGCCAGCATCGGCGGCGTGATAACGCAGCCCGGCGAGACCGTGGAGCAGGCAGTCTCCCGCGCCGACAAGCTGATGTACCAGGCCAAGAACCACAAAAACATGGTCGTGACCGAGGACAACGCCCGGAACGGCGCTTTGAGCGCTGCCGGGCGCGAAAGCCATTCCCGCCAGAGCATTTTAATTGTGGACGACTCCGAGATGAACCGCGCCATTCTGGCGGAGATCCTGGGCAGCGACTACAACATTCTGGAGGCGACGAACGGCAAAGAGTGCCTGGCCATGCTGGAGCAGTACGGCACCGGCATTGCGCTGATCCTGCTGGACATCGTCATGCCGGTCATGGACGGCTTTGCGGTGCTGAGCGAGATGAACCGCAGCCACTGGATCGAGGACATCCCCGTCATCATGATCTCGAGCGAGGACGCCGACACCGTTGTGCGCCACGCCTACGAGCTGGGCGTCTCGGACTATGTCAGCCGCCCGTTCGATGCGGGCGTCGTCTACCGCCGCGTTTTCAACACGATCAAGCTCTACGCCAAGCAGCGGCGGCTCGCCTCGCTGGTGACGAGCCAGATCAAGGAAAAAGAGAAAAACACCAAGATGATGATCTCGATCCTGAGCGAGGTCGTCGAGTTCCGCAACGGCGAGAGCGGCCAGCACGTGCTGCACATCGGCACGCTGACCCGGCGCCTTCTGGAGCGGCTGACGCAGAAAACCGACAAGTACGACCTGCCGCCCGAAACGCAGGAGCTGATCGTCATGGCATCGGCGCTGCACGACATCGGAAAGGTTGCGATAGACGATAAGATCCTGAACAAGCCCGGGCGGCTTACCCCGGAGGAGTTCGATCTTATGAAAACGCACACCGTTGTGGGCGCGAACATGCTGGACCATCTGGGCCGCTATAAAAACGAAGCGCTTGTCAAGACCGCCCACGACATCTGCCGCTGGCACCACGAGCGCTGGGACGGCCGCGGCTACCCCGACGGCCTGGCCGGGGACGACATCCCGATTTCGGCACAGATCGTCTCGATGGCGGACGTCTACGACGCGCTGGTCAGCAAGCGCGTCTACAAGGCCGCCTACTCACCGGACACCGCGGTGCAGATGATCCTGCACGGCGACTGCGGGCAGTTCAACCCCCTGCTGCTGGAATGTCTGGTGGATATTCAGGACGTCTTAAAGGCCGAGATCGTCGGACGGGAGAACGAATCGGAGCTCGCGGCGGCGGAAACCTCTGCGGAGGGGTCAAGACCCCTCCCTACGATGCCACGATAACGAGCGGTTTGTAGGGAGCGGTCTTGACCGCTCCGTGCCCGTGCGCGGCGGCGGAAACCTCCCCGGGAGGGATGAGGCCCTCCCCCTACCGCGCCACTATAAATTGTGTAATTGTTATGATATTGCGGATTCTGTTGAAAATATCCTCTGTCTATGGTAAAATAAGAAGATAACTATTAGAGAGGACTTTTCCTTCTTCATGACAAGTAAACGCGAAAAGCTGCAATACGCTTATGTATTTTTCGCCGATCTGCTCACGATGGCCGTCAGCGTGCTGCTGGCGTGGCTCATCACCGACGGGCTGTTCGGCGTGCTGATCCCCTACACCAGCACCGATTGGCTCCAGACCCTGTGCCTGCTGTTTGTGGCGTTCGTCGTCACCTTCTTCTTCTTTGACCAGGACAAAAACATCGTAACACGGTCTGAAAACGAGGAAATCAGCCTTTCCCTCCGGTTCAACATCGCGTTCGGCCTTGTTTATGCAGGCTGCATGCTGCTGGCCAAGGCCACGATGCTGGACTCCCGTTATTTTGCGGTCACAGTGCCCGCGGTCAACGCGGTGCTGCTGCCGTTCTCCCATGCGATTTTAAAGCGGCTGCTCATCCGGTTCCAGCGCAGCTGGGGCATGGAGACGCTCGTCGGCGTCGTCACAACGTCGGACCGGGCCGAGCGGCTGATCTCCGAGATCCGAAAGGACTGGTCCCGCCGGGTCGTGGGCGTCTCGCTGCTGGAGGCCACGCCCGCCGCGATCTCCACCAAAGTCTGCGGCGTCGAGGTCAAGGCGACGTTCGACGACTTCATGGACTGGATCCGGCGCGAGGCGCTCGACGAGGTCTATGTCGATGTGCCGATGGACAGCGGCGAGAGCTTCATCCCCTATCTCGACGAGATGGAGAGCATGGGCCTGACCGTGCACTTCCGTCTGCCGCTGCTGGACCGCATTGAGGAAGCCTGCTGCGACGAGACGAGCGCCGCGCGGCTGAGCCGGTCCCTGGGGCGCTGCGCCGGGGGCAACATCGTCACGATGGGCACCGTTGAATTGCAGCTGCGCGACCAGATCGCCAAGCGCTGCATGGACGTGGTGGGCGCTGTCATCGGCTGTATCATCAGCATCCCGATCATCGCGGTGGTCGCCATCCCGCTCAAGCTCGAAAGCCCCGGCCCGCTGTTTTTTAAACAAAAGCGTGTGGGCCGCAACGGGCGGTATTTTTACATCCACAAGCTGCGCAGCATGTACGTGGACGCCGAGGCCCGCAAGAAGGAGCTGATGGCCCAGAATGAAATGAACGGCCTGATGTTCAAAATGGAGGATGACCCCCGCGTGACCAAGGTGGGTAAATTCATCCGCCGCACCAGCATTGACGAGCTGCCGCAGTTTTTTGACGTGCTGCGGGGCGATATGAGCCTTGTGGGCACCCGCCCGCCGACGGTGGACGAGTACAAGCAGTACGAGAGCCACCACAAGCGCCGCCTGTCGATGAAGCCGGGCATCACCGGCCTGTGGCAGGTCAGCGGGCGCAGCGACATCGAGGATTTTGAGGAGGTCGTCAAGCTCGACGTAGCCTACATCGACAACTGGTCCCTCTGGGGCGACGTAAAGATTTTGTTCAAAACGATTTACGTTGTGTTCGCAGGGAAAGGGGCGAAATGATAGCAAGCAGCCGTTCCGAAAAGGGACGGCTGCTTTTTTTACTGCCGCGCGGCCCCTACAGGGAAGCTGACGTTGCCGCAAAGCACCCGGAGCGGTCAAGACCGCTCCCTACAAACTGCCGCTCACGGGTGCCTTGTAGGGAGGGGTCTTGACCCCTCCGGGCAGCCTTCCTCCACGCCAAAACGGGGCCCGCTTTTCGGCAGGTCCCGTTTTGGTTGGTATAGGAAAATAATAAGAAAATGGCTTGTTTATCCCCGCATTACACGATCTTGCGGGATTTGTAGACGCCGGTCTTGAGGAACTCGACCCATTCCGCAATGTTCACGGCGTGGTCGCCCAGACGCTCAAGGTACTTATCGATCATAAATAAGTCCAGCGCCGTCTCGGCATCGCCGGGGTGGGCGGCGATGTAGGCCGCAATTTCCTTGGAAATGCGGCTGAACATCGCGTCGCAGTCGTCGTCGCGGGCAATGACCTGCGCGGCGGTGGACAGATCCACCTGCACGTAGGCGGCAATGGCGTCCTTGACCATGTGCAGGGCAATGTCGCCCATCGCGTACAGGTCGTCCAGCACGCCGACGGTGCGCGCGCCGTCCGGGTGGAGATGGAGCGTTATCTCGGCAATGTCGCTGGCCTGGTCGGCAATGCGCTCAATGTCGGTGACCATCTTCAGCGCCGTGGAGACCTTGCGCAGGTCGCCCGCCACGGGCTGCTGGCGCAGAAACAGCGTTAAGCAGCGGTGTTCGATCTCATGCTCGGCGGAGTCGATTTCGCTGTCCCGGGCAATAACGCTGCGGGCCAGCTCGGTGTCGCCGGTGCGCAGGGCGGTCATGGCGCTCTCGATCGCGCCGCCGGCGGCGTGGCCCATGCGGGCCAGCATCGTGTCAAGCTGCAGCAGCTCGGCGTCGTACATTTTTCGTACACTCGTACCCATTTGTCGTACCTCCTTAGCCGAAGCGGCCCGAGATGTAATCCTCGGTGCGCTTGTCCACGGGCGTGGCGAACACACGCTCCGTCGGGCCCATCTCCACCAGCTCGCCCAGCAGGAAAAATGCCGTCTTATCGCTGATACGCGCGGCCTGCTGCATGTTGTGGGTGACCATGACGATGGTGTAATTCTCTTTCAGCTCCGTGGCCAGCTCCTCGACCTTGGACGTCGAGATGGGGTCCAGGGCGCTCGTCGGCTCATCCATCAGCAGGACCTCGGGCTCAACGGCCAGGGCGCGCGCAATGCAGAGGCGCTGCTGCTGGCCGCCCGACATGCCCAGGGCGCTCTTGTTCAGGCGGTCCTTGACCTCGTCCCAGATGGCCGCGCCGCGCAGGGATCTTTCCACGATCTCATCCAGCTGCGCTTTATTACGGATGCCGTGGGTGCGCGGGCCGTAGGCGATGTTGTCATAGATGGACATCGGGAAGGGGTTCGGCTTCTGGAACACCATGCCGACGCGCTTGCGCAGGACGTTGACGTCCATCTTGTCCTTGTAGATGTCCACGCCGTCGAGCTTGATGTCGCCGGAGATGCGGCAGCCCTCGACGAGGTCGTTCATGCGGTTCAGGCTTTTCAAAAACGTGGATTTGCCGCAGCCGGACGGACCGATGAACGCGGTGATCTCCTTTTCCGGGATGTCGATATTGATATTTTTCAGCGCATGGAAGCTGCCATAGTACAGGTCCATATTGCGCACTTCAAATTTGTTCATGAAATGACCTCACATTTTTATCTCTGCTCTGTTCCATGTGTCGGCAGGGGCCGGGCATGCGCGGCGCCGGGGAAGGGGCTGCCGGACGGAAGGTTCCCGGAGCGGTCAAGACCGCTCCCTACATGGCACCCGTGAACGGCGAATCGTAGGGAGGTGCGGGGTTGTAAGCGTGGGACCACGGTTGAGCGTAGCGAAACCGGGGAGCGAACAATGTTTGCCCCTGCGGGGCAAACAACCGCATGAGCGGGCCAGCTTTGCTGGCTGGCGGCGCTCGTTGTGCGCCGCCAAGCGGTCTTGACCCCTCCGCAACGGTTTGCGCTGCCGCATACTCCCACGGGCGGATATGGAATCCGTCCCTACGGTGCAGGGCATTGCCCTTTACCGTTTTGCCAGTTTCCCGGCTACCAGCCCGGACAGGCCGTTGATGACCAGCACCAGCACCAGCAGGACCACTGCCGTGCCGTAGGTCTGGCCGATGTACAGGCCCTCGTTCGAGAGCAGGTACATGTGTACGGCCAGGGTGCGGGTGGAGCTGAACAAGCTGGACGGGATCTTTGCCACAGAGCTTGCGGTATAGATCAGCGCGGCGGTCTCGCCGACGATGCGGCCCGTGGCCAGAATAACGCCGGACAAAATGCCGGGCATGGCGGACGGCAGCACAATCGTGAACACCGTGCGCAGCTTGCCCGCGCCCAGACCAAAGCTGCCCTCGCGGTAGGAGTCGGGCACTGCGATCAGCGCCTCCTCCGTCGTGCGCATGATGACGGGCAGAACCATGATGGCCAGCGTGAACGCACCGGCGATCATCGAATAGCCCCAGTGCAGCTTGGTGACGAAGAACAGCATACCGAACAGGCCGTAGACGATGGACGGGATGCCCTGCAGCGTCTCGGTGGTGACGCGCACGGCCTTGACCAGCTTGCTGCCGCGGTGGGCGTACTCGACCAGCCAGATGGCCGCAAAGATGCCCAGCGGCGTCGAGATTGCCAGCGAGAAGGCCGTCATCAGCACCGTGTTGATGAGCGCGGGCGTCAGCGAGACGTTCTCGGAGTTATACTCCCAGGCGAACAGCTCGGGCTTCAAATTGGGGATGCCCATGACCAGAATGTAGCCGATGAGGAACACCAGCACCGCGGCGGTCAGCAGGGCGGCCATGCGCACAAGCCAGCGCAGCGCGGCGGCCTGCATACGGGCGGCGCGGCGGTTGCTGCCGCCGGTGGGCAGGAACTCATGCGGTTTTGCGTAGGTCATATCGGCGGCTGTTTGCGCTGCGGCACTCTCAGGCATAGTCCTTACCCCCTTTCACAAGGCTGAAGCAGAGGTTGATAAGCAGGATGAATACGAACAGCACAACGCCGGTGGCGATCAGCGCCTCGCGGTGGAGGTCGGCGGCGTAGCCCATCTCGATGACGATGTTCGAGGTCATCGTGCGCAGGCCCTGGAACAGGCCCTTGGGCATCCAGGTCTGATTGCCCGCGACCATGACGACGGCCATCGTCTCACCGATGGCGCGGCCAATGCCGAGGATGACTGCCGACAGCACGCCGGATTTTGCGGCGGGCAGCACGGCGTAGAACACGCTGCGCTCATGCGTCGCGCCAAGGGCAAGGCTGCCCTCGTAGTAGCTGTCGGGCACGGCGTCGAGGCTCGCCTTGCTGACCGTGATGATAGTGGGCAGGATCATGATGCCCAGCAGCACGGCGGCAGTAAACAGGCTCATGCCCTTGCCGCTCTTGACGTGGAGCACGGTTTTGAAGAACGGCGACTTGACCATGGCCTGCACGGCGGGCACAAGCACGATCATGCCGAAGAAGCCGTAAACGACGGACGGGATGCCGGCCAGCAGCTGCACCGCCGGGAGCATGACCTTATTGATGCGGGGCGACGCGAACTTGGACATGTAGATGGCCGTCAGCAGGCCGATGGGCACGCCGACGAGGATAGCCCCCGCCGTGACGTAGATGCTGCCCAGGATCATCGGCAGGATGCCGAAGATGTCGTTGCCGGGCTTCCATGTCGTGCCCAGCAGGAACTTGAGCGGGCCGATCTTGAACAGGGTGGGCACACCGTTGGCAAACAGGAAGATGCAGATCAGCGCCACCGCCAGGATGGACACACAGGCGCAGAGAGTGAACACGCCCTGCATAACGCCTTCTTTTAGCTTGGAGGTCATTTCCCTATACTCCTTTGGTTATATGCCATGTAGGGGCCGGACATGTCCGGCCCACAGCCTTCCCATAACCGCGCGGTCACGGGTACGCTGCGGGCGGGGCATGCCCCGCCCCTACGGTGCTGCTATACTTTACTGCACATCCGCCCAGGTGGTCAGCTCGCCGGTGTAGATGCCCTTGATCTGGTCAACGGTCAGGTCGTCGGTGGTGTTGACGGGGTTGACGACGACGGCGATGCCATCCAGCGCCAGCACGGTAGCCTTGGCGCCGCCCTCGACCTCGGAGTCCTTCAGCTCACGGCTGGCCATGCCGATGGTGTAGGTGCCCTCCAGCGCACCGGAGACGCCGGTGGTGGAATCGGTGGTCTGGAGCTCAAGCTCGGCGTTGGGGTTGACGGTCTTGTAAGCCTCGATCAGCTTCTCCATCAGCGGAGAGACGGAGGAAGAACCGCCGACGACGATCTTGCCCTCGGGCTGGGCGGAGGTAAAGTCCGCGCCGTCCTCACCGATGTAGCCGTTGTCGGTAGCGATGGCCTGGCCGTCCTTGCTCAAGACATAGGCGATGAAATCAACGGCCACGGGGTCCGTCGCGTCGCCCTTGGTGACGATGTTGAACGGACGGGACAGAACGTAGTTGCCGTCCTTGACGGTCTCGGCGGAGGCCTCGACGCCGCCGACGGTGACAGCCTTGACGTCATTGCTCAGAGAGCCGAGGCTGATGTAGCCGATAGCGGTCTCATCGTTGGCGACGGCGGTCATGACGCCGTTGGTGCTGGACTGGATGGCGGCGGCCTCGGTGGTGTTATCGACCTTCTTGCCGTCGGCGTTCTTCTCCTCGACACCGGTCAGCTCGATGAAGGCGCCGCGGGTGCCGGAGCCGTCCTCACGGGAGATGACCGTGATGTCCTGGTCAGTGTCGAAGTCACCGGCAGGGGCAGCCTTAGAAGGAGCGGCCTCGGGGGAGGCAGCCTCGGTGGAAGCGGCGGTGCTCTCTGCAGGGGCAGAGGAAGCAGCGGCGGAATCGGCAGAGCCGCAGGCAGCCAGGCTCAGAGCCAGCGCAGCAGCGGTAACGGCAGCAATTGCAGAAGTACGTTTCATGTGTGTATTCTCCCTTTTTCCCAAATTTATGTGGTATAGTTTGGATGTTTTGCCAATGCTTCACCGGAAGCAAGCTAATTGTACCGCGGTTTTGCGCCGGTTTCGACCATAGTACGGTACAATCGCTGTAAAGGTTTTGCAAAGAGTGGGCAGGTTTTGTGTAGAGCGTGTAAAGTTTGTAAAGTTTTGGGAAAGGGAGGGGGTGGATTGGGCGGCAAAGGGGTGACGGGGCGGCGGCGGAAAGCCCGTCGGAATCCCCCAGGCCGCTAACGCGGCCAGCCCCCTTTGACAAGGGGGCCTTTTTTTTGCGTGGGCGGAGCCCGCGAGAGGAGCCTCCCCATCAGGGGAGGTGGCCGCGAAGCAGGCCGGAAGGGTCCAGGAAGTTGGCGGGTGGCTGCCCGTTGACGGGTGGTAACGTAAGGCCCGTCGGGACCCTTCAGGCCTCGCAAGCTCGGCCAGCTCCCCTGATGGGGAGCCTTTTGCGGGCTGCGCCCGAGATTATAGCAGCCGTTAAAAACAACGGGGGTTCGGGGGAACCCCCGACTCAAAGGTAGAGGAAGGGGCGGGGGCGTTAAGAACGAAAAGTAATACTGCTTTCGTTTAGCCCCCGCCCCTTCCGACCTCCGCTTTGGGGTTCTTAGGGGCGTGCAGCCCCTAAGGCGGGGTCCGCTGCATCCGCAACAGCGGGACTTTTCTTTGCTTCTTTCTTTTGGTCACAAAAGAAAGAAGGAGTTCCCGGGAGGCAGCCGCTAATAGCCCGTTTTACACAAATTTTACACAACATTTACCTTCCCGTGGTGGTGTACCTGTGGCGCATACATTATAATGGAAGGCGGTATAGTGTAAAACTCAATAAGAGAATGGATGTGTAACACCGGATGACCATTTTTAATGTGTTCACCCTGATGGGCGGCATTGCCATGTTTTTGTATGGCATGGACCTGATGGGGAAAGCTCTGGAACAGACCGCCGGCAGTAAGCTGCAGGGCATTCTGTCCACCATGACCAGCAGCCCCATCCGCGGTTTGCTGCTCGGCATGGCCGTCACTGCCGTCATTCAGTCCAGCGGTGCCACCACCGTCATGGCTGTCGGCTTCGTCAACTCCGGCCTGATGGAGCTGCATCAGGCTATCAGCGTCATTATGGGCGCAAACATCGGTACGACTGTCACCGGCTGGCTGCTCTCGCTGTCCGGCTTGGAGGGCGACAGCTTCCTCACAAAAATGATGAACCCTACCGCGTGGAGCCCGATCCTCGGCTTCATCGGCATCTGGCTGTATATGATCGGCAAGGACCGCAAGCGCGGCGTCGGTAAAATCCTGCTGGGCTTCTCTATTTTGATGGCCGGCATGAACACGATGTCCCATGCCATGTCCCCGCTGGCCGACGAGCCGTGGTTCATGGATCTGTTCCTCAGCTTCAAAAACCCGATCCTCGGCGTCATTGCGGGCGCGGTGCTGACGGCTGTTTTGCAGTCCTCGTCGGCGTCCGTCGGTATCCTGCAGGCCCTGACCAGCACCGGCGCGGTCACCTACTCCGCTGCCGTGCCCATCATCATGGGCCAGAACATCGGCACCACCGTCACGGCGCTGATCTCCTCGGCGGGTGCAAACAAGAACGCAAAGCGCACCGCCTTCGTCCATCTCTATTTTAACGTTATCGGCACGATCCTCTTCCTGTGCGGGTTCTACGGACTGAACGCGCTGATCAGTTTTGCCTTCTTCAACGAGACGGCCAACACCTTCGGCATCGCCATCGTACACACAATTTTTAACGTAGTAACGACAGCTATTCTGCTGCCGTTCAACCGCCTGCTGGAAAAACTGGCCATTTTGACCGTGCCCGACTCCCCGTCCGACACGAAGCAGGAGAACACCCTGCTGGACGAGCGTCTGCTGACTACGCCGTCCGTGGCCGTGGGCCGCGCCATGCTGACCGGCGGCGATATGGCCGAGATCTGCCGCACCGCGCTCTTGCAGGCCATGTCCACCACCCGCGTCTGGAATGACGCCATCGCCGACGAGGTCATCCGCAAGGAGGACGCCGTTGACCACTATGAGGACGTGCTGGGCACCTACCTTGTCAAATTGAGCGCCAAGCATCTGTCCGTGGAGGATAACCGCTCCGTCAACACGCTGCTGCACACCATCGGCGACTTTGAGCGCGTCTCCGACCACGCCGTGAACATTATCAAAACGGCGCAGGAGATCCGCGACAAGGGCATCAAATTCAGCGAAGAAGCGCTGAATGACCTGTCCGTGCTGGAGGCCGCCGTGCAGGACATCGTCAACCGCACGGTGGATGCGTTCCAGAAGTGCGACACCTACGCCGCCGGCAAAATCGAGCCGCTGGAGCAGGTCGTGGACGGCCTGGTGCGCGAGGTCAAGACCCGCCACATCGCGCGTCTGCAGGCCGGTGTCTGCACGATCGAGTACGGCTTTGTGCTGGATGATCTTTTGACGAACTACGAGCGCATCGCCGACCATTGCTCGAACATTGCGGTGGCCATGATCGAGGTCGCGGCGGACAAGTTCGACACCCACGAGTACCTGAACAACGTCAAGCACGGCGGCAGCGTGAAGTTTGAGCGCCGCTACGAGAAATACCGTGGCCGCTACACCTTCCCGCCGGAGGCATATTCCGAACCCGCTGAAAATCCGGCTGAAAACTAAAAATTACGTGCCTTCCCCTATGGGGGAAGGTGGCCGAGGCTCTGACCGAGGCCGGATGAGGGGCAGCCTTCCGGCTGCAATCCGTAAACGGGCGACCACGATAGCGTCGCCCTCATCAGTCCGCTTCGCGGACAGCTTCCCCCGATGGGGAAGCCTTTTTGTAGGGGCCGGGCATGCCCGGCCCCTACGTTTATAGTAAGGGGTATTTTCTATGATCTACATCGTTGAGGACGACTCCAGCATCCGTGAGCTGGAGCAATACGCTTTGCAATCCAACGGGTACGAGACCACGGGCTGCGAGGACGCGGCCAGCTTCTGGGCGGCGCTGCGCAGCGGGCGGCCCGACCTCGTCATTCTGGACGTCATGCTGCCCGACGAAGACGGCTACCAGATTCTGGCCAAGCTGCGCGCCGACCCGACCTGCGCCGCAACGCCAGTCATCATGGTCACGGCCAAAACCAGCGAGATCGACGTCGTCAAGGGGCTGGACCACGGTGCGGACGACTACCTGTGCAAGCCGTTCGGCATCATGGAGTTCATCTCCCGCGTGCGGGCCGTGCTGCGCCGCGCTGCCGCTGCCGTCCCCGCGCCCGCCGCGTCCACGCTGCGCTTCGGGGACATCGTGCTGGACGACGTGTCCCGCACCGTCCGGGTGGGCGGCGTGCCCGTGGAGCTGACCTTCAAGGAATACGCGCTGCTGCATCTGTTTTTGGAGCACCCGGAGGAGGTCCTGGCCCGCGAGCGCATCATGAAGGACGTCTGGGACACCGACGATTTACTGGAATCCCGCACCATCGATATGCACGTCCGCACGCTGCGCCAGAAGCTCGGCGCGGCGGGCGAGGCCATCCGCACCGTGCGCAAGGTGGGCTACAAGCTGAGCACGGAGGGCAGCGATGACTGACGACGAACGCCGCACGCGCCAGCCCCTCAGCATGACCCGCCGCTACCGGCGCGGCCTGATCCTGACCGGGCTGCTCTGCGCGCTGGCCGTGCTGACGGCGGCGACGGTGCTTTTTCAGCGCAGCTACGCAGAACGCATTGACAATTACCTGATGCAGATCTGCCATGGCTACGCCGCAGCCTACGAGGCACAGGACACCCACGACGCTACCACGCTGTTGAACCTGCTGCCTGAGAACCTCCCCCTGCGCATCACCCTCATCGACACAGACGGCACGGTGCTGTACGACACCAAGCGCGGTTCCTACATCGTGGACGTAAACGGCGACATCTACGCGGCCCAGACCGACCTGCCCAATCACGCCGACCGCCCGGAATTTCAACAGGCAATGGCGAGCGGTTCCGCGTGCATCACCCGCGAGAGCGAGACGCTGCAGCTGGAGACGCACTACTACGCCGTGCGCATCGACCTGCCGGAGGGCGCACAGGTGCTGCGTGTGGGCGAGGACGTCGCGAACATCTGGGGCCTGAGCACCGACACCCTGCCGCTGCTGTGCGGCGCAGTCGTGCTGATTTTGCTCGCTGCCACGCTGTTCAGCTGGTGGCTGACTCGCCGCATGGTGCAGCCCATCAACCATCTGGCCGAACATCTGGACACGATTGAGGCCGATGTGCCGTATGAAGAATTGATCCCGCTGGCGCGGACGATCCAGACGGACCGCAAGCTGCGCGAGGACAACGAGACGATGCGCCGCGAGTTCACGGCCAACGTCAGCCACGAGCTGAAAACCCCGCTGACGAGCATTTCCGGCTATGCCGAGCTGATCGAGACCGGCATGGCAAAGCCCGCCGACGTACCGACCTTCGCCGCGCGCATCCACAAGGAGGCGCAGCGGATGATCGCGCTGGTCAGCGACATTCTGCAATTGAGTGAGCTGGACAGCACCCAGGCCAGCCGCAGCCGCGAGTCTGTGACTGAGATGGCCCCTGTGGATCTGGCCGCGCTGGTCAAGGAAACGGCCCAGAACATGACGGTCAACGCCCGCCGGGCCTACGTGACGCTGCAATACGACGCCAGACCCGCCACCGTGCGCGGCAGCCGCGACCAATTAAGCGAACTGACGCAAAATTTGTGCGACAATGCCATCCGCTACAACCGCCCGGGCGGCCATGTGGAGCTGCGCTGCGGTGTAGGCGGCGACGGCTGCCCGTATTTTGAGGTCGAGGACAACGGCATCGGCATCCCGCAGGACAGCCAGACCCGCGTGTTTGAGCGGTTCTACCGCGTGGACAAGAGCCGCTCCAAGGCCACGGGCGGCACGGGCTTAGGGCTTGCCATCGTCAAGCACATTGCCCTGCTGCACGACGCAAAAATTGACCTGCAAAGCCAGGTCGGCACCGGGACGACCATACGGGTGACGTTCCCGAAAAATTCGTAACCTCGCAACGCGGTAGGGGCCGGGCATGCCCGGCCCCTACAAATGCACGCACCAAACAAAAAAGCTGCCGCTCTCCCACGAGCAGCAGCTTTTTATTTACAATGTTACGCCAGCACGAATGTCTGCAGGGCCCAGACGCCCAGGACGACGATGCCCAGGGCGATGCGGTACCAGCCGAAGGCCGTGAAGGTGTGCTTCTTGACGTAGTCCATCAGGAAGCGGATGGCCAAAATGGAGACGACAAACGCCACGATGCAGCCGACCAGCAGCGCGCCGATCTCGCCAACCGTAAAGACGCCGCCGCCCGCCAGGAACTTGACAAGTTTGAGGCCCGACGCGCCCGCCATGACCGGGATGGCCAGGAAGAAGGTGAACTGGGACGCGCAGGCGCGGCTCATGCCGCAGAGCAGGCCGCCGATGATGGTGGAGCCGCTGCGGGACGTGCCGGGGATCAGCGCCAGCACCTGCCACGCACCGACGAGAAGCGCCTGCCTGTAGGTGATGCGGCTCAGCTTGGTGGTGGTGGGCACACGGGGGCGGCGCTCGATGAGGATGAACGCGATGCCGTAGACGATCAGCATGACCGCGACGACGACGCTGTTATAAAAATGTGCGTCGATCCAGTCGTCCAGCGCCAGGCCCAGCACGGCGGCGGGCAGGCAGGCGACGATGATCTTGAACCACAGCCGCATGACCGGCCAGCGGACGTGCTTTGCCAGGCCGGAGTCGCGGCCATTGTCAACGCAGAAGGGCCACAGCTTTTTGAAATACATAACCACAACGGCCAGGATCGCGCCCAGCTGGATGACGACGCGGAACATCTCCATAAATTCGGCGCTGAAGCTGAATTTAAGTACCTGCTCGGCCAGGATCATGTGGCCGGTGCTGGAGATGGGCAGCCACTCGGTAATACCCTCGATCACGCCGTAGATGACCGAACGCAGCAAATCAAAAAACAAATCCATTCGAGAAACCTCCTTACGTGCTACCTTATATAATACCATAAATCGTGCAAATGGGAACAGCTTTTTGAGAATTTACATCTTTTTTACGGTAAATGGGCGCGGCGGCTTGCTGTTTTCGTCAAATGCAACTATAATAAGAGTGATTTCTTGTGCAAAGAGGTTTTGAGGAATGTATAAAACCGTACTGTTTGATTTGGACGGAACCCTGCTGAACACGATTGACGACCTGGCCGACTCCGCGAACCGCGTCTGCGCCGCCCACGGCTGGCCGCAGTATGAAACTGCGCAGTACCGCTATTTTGTGGGCAACGGCATCCCGAAGCTGGTGGAGCGGTTCAGCCCCGCAAGCTGCCGCAGCCCGGAGCAGCTGGCCGCGACGCTGGCCGAGTTTGATAAGGTCTACGGCGCGCACATGCACGACAAGACCGCGCCGTACCCCGGTATGCCGGCGCTGCTGGCCCGGCTGAAGGCCGCCGGGGTGCGGATGGCAGTGTTCTCCAACAAGGCGGACGAGTTTGCCCGCGCCGTGGTCGCGCGGTACTTTGACGCCGACCTGTTTGAGGTCGTCCGCGGTGCATTGCCCGACGTACCCACGAAGCCCGCTCCCGAGGGGACGCGCGCCCTGATGGCGCGCCTTGGCGTCGAGGCCGACGGCAGTGTGCTGTACGTCGGTGACAGCAATGTGGACGTGGAGACCGCCCACAACGCGGGCCTGCCCTGCTGCGGGGTGCTGTGGGGGTTCCGGACCCGCGAGGAGCTGACCGAAGCCGGGGCAGAGTACCTGGCCGAGGATACCCAAGGGTTGGAAAAGGTTGTTTTGGGGTGACGTGAGTGACCAGGGCACCCGAAACGCCTGGAATGCCGGGAGATTGCCCGGAGACGGGATTTGACCGGACCGTTCCGGGGCGTCGAGGACGCCCCGCGGAGCAGAAGTTTACGGACCATACGTAGGGCGGCCTGCCCACAGGCCGCCGTGCCCGTTTGCGGCGACGGAAGGTACCCGGGAGGGACGTTGACAGGATTTAACGTAAAGTAGCGGAGGGGTCAAGACCCCTCCCTACGATGCAAACCGGTAAAGGGGATACAATGGCAAGGCTGCGGGCCGGGCATGCCCGGCCCCTACGGACTGCTGTGAACGGGTTGCGGACGAGAGGGGCAAGGGAGGGCGGCAGCCCGCCCCTACGGTTGGCGGAAAGTTCGCGGCCAAGAATGTAGGGGGCGGCGTCCCCGACGCCCCGCGGAGGGGTCAAGACCCCTCCCTACGATGCAAACCGGTAAAGGGGATACAACGGCAAGGCTGCGGGCCGGGCATGCCCGGCCCCTACGGACTGCCGTTTCCGGGTCAAATTACAACATTTTTCACAAAAAGGAGCTGTTATTATGATTGCACAGCACTATAAAGATATGCTGGGCTCCAAGTCGGTTATCCGTCAGATTTCTGAATGGAGCACCGCCCGCGGCGCGGAGATCGGCTATGAGAACGTGTTCGATTACTCGCTGGGCAACCCGTCTGTCCCCTGCCCGCCGCAGTTCACCGCGGCTTGCGAGGACTTGCTGGCCCACACCGACCCCGTCAGGCTGCATGGCTATACGCCGACGCTGACGCTGCCGTCCGCCCGCAAGGCCGTGGCCGAAAGCCTGAACCGCCGGTTCGGCATGGACTACACCGCCGACCATATCTTTATGACGACGGGCGCGGCGGGTGCGCTGGCCCATGCTGTGCGCTGCGTCGGCGTGCCCGGGCAGAACATCGTAACGTTTGCGCCGTTCTTTCCCGAGTACAAGCCGTACATCGAGGGCGCGGGGCTTACCCTGCGCGTGACGCCGCCGCGGTGCGCGGACTTTCAGATCGACTTTGAGGCGTTCGCGCAGCTCGTGGACGAGAACACCGCCGCCGTGCTCATCAACAGCCCCAACAACCCCAGCGGCACCGCCTACAGCGAGGAGACCCTGCTGCAGCTGGCCGACTTTTTGACCGCGACAAGCGCCAAATACGGCCACCACATCTTCCTGATTTCCGACGAGCCGTACCGCGAGATTTCGTTCGGCGGCAGGGTCACGCCCTACCCCGCCAAATTCTACGATGATACGCTCACCTGCTACTCCTTCTCCAAGAGTCTGAGCGTGCCGGGCGAGCGTATCGGCTATGTGGCCGCCAACCCGCGGTGCGAGGACGCCGCGTACATCGTGCCGATGTGCGGCCAGATCTCCCGCGGGACCGGCCACAACTGCCCGTCGTCCCTCATCCAGATGGCCGTCGAGCGCTGCCTTGACGTGACCAGCGACCTGTCCGTCTACGAGACGAACATGAACCTGATCTACGACGAGCTGATCGCGCTGGGCTTCACCGTCGTCAAGCCGGACGGCACGTTCTACATCTTCCCGAAGGCGCTGGAGGACGACGCAAAGGCGTTCTGCCAAAAGGCGCTGAAATATGACCTGGCGCTGGTCCCCGGTGACAGCTTCGGCTGCCCCGGCTACTTCCGCATGGCGTACTGCATCGAGACCGAAAAAGTCCGCCGCAGCTTTGCCGCGCTGGAGAAATTCGTGGCCGAGGAGTACGGCGTCACCAAACACTAAGGAGATTTTATGTCGATTCTACGCCGCATTTTTCCGCTTCTGCTGACGGCTGCGCTGCTGTGTGCCTGCGTGCAGATGCCCAACGCCCCACAGGACGTGCTGCCCGCCCCGACGCCGCAGCCCACGGCGGCCCCCGCCGCCACGCCGGAGACAAGCCCCACGCCGACGCCCGAGCCGACAGTGGCCCCCGCGATGGCGACGGCCACGAGCAACGCCACCAAGGACGCGCCGCAGATCAAGGACCCGACAACCTGGGACGATAACGCCGCAAAGACGCTGGCCGGGCTGGAAACGCAGTTTGCCGCCTACGGCCTGACGCTGGACGCGAAGGAGGGCTGCCCCTACCTGCTGGCGGTCAACAACGCAGGCGGCGTGGTCACGGTCTACGCCGTGGATTCTGCCACAAAAAAGTACGCTGTGCCGTTCATGGCGATGGTGTGCAGCGGCGGCATGGACACCCCCACCGGGTATTTTTCGACCCCGGTGGACTACAGCTGGCGGCTGCTGATGGGCCCGAGCTACGGCCAGTACGCGACCCGCATCTATGACAGCTACCTGTTCCACAGCGTGCCCTACTACAGCCAGCACAAGGACGATGTGGAGTACGACGAGTTCAACCTGCTGGGCACCCGCGCCAGTCTGGGCTGCATCCGGCTGGCCGTGGTGGACGTGAAGTGGATCTACGACAACTGCCCGCTGGGCACGCCGGTCATCATCTACAACGACGCCGACGACCCCGGCCCGATGGGAAAGCCCGGCACGATCTACACCGACCCCGCCGACACCGAGAAGCGCGGCTGGGACCCCACCGATCCCGACCCGGCCAACCCGTGGGACGATGCCTTTGAGAGCGGCACCGCCATCCGCAGCCAGGCCGCCTGGGACCAGTGGGAGACCGAGCGCGAAAATTGGATGAGCAGCCTGACGCCCACCGATTTGCAGGGGTGGAGCACCGATTCCAAGATCGCGGGGACGCGCGGTTGATTTTTGCGCCGTAGGGGCCGGGCATGCCCGGCCCCTACGGTTTTCCGTTAGCAGACGCCACATCAGCGCCCTGTCTACCCGACGGAGGGGTCAAGACCCCTCCCTACAAAGCACCCGTGAACGTCAGCCTGTAGGGAGCGGTCTTGACCGCTCCGCGGCACGTTTCGGAAAATGCCTGTCAATCAAAAAGCACCTGCCTTTTTATCGAAGGCAGGTGCTTTTCTATTGCAATATCAGCTGAACATCACCACGTCCTGCGCGGGCTTTTCGCCCGGCTCGACGGAGATGGCGGTCAGGACAGGGCCGGTGGAATCGGGGGTCTGGCCCTTGTAGATGGGGTGGTACTTGACGTTGACCTTGGCCGTAATGTTGATCCAGCTGCGCTGCTCCAGCGACTTGTAATCGTCGTACTTGCAGGGCATACCCACAAACTGGATGTCCTGCACGCAGCAGGTCATGGCAAAGCGTCCGGGCACAAACGCGCCCTTGCCGGCCTGGGGGGTCTGGCAGACCTGAGCCAGATATTTGACCGTCTTGCCGTCATATTTCTTCGGGTCGTCCATGCAGTCCATGTACCATATACCGAAGCACTCCTCGGGGATCTCAATGACCGGCGCGTCCACGTCGAAGGGCAGCGGGTCGGGGATGTCGTCATAGGCGACGCTGCCGTCCTTGAACTCGTAGGCGATGTCGCAGCGGCGGCTGGCCTGGCGCACCAGCTTGTGGATGAGCTGGCGGCTCTCGTCGTCGTTGACAGCCTCGGCGCGGTTGACGACCAGCAGCTCACTGCCGCGCAGCTTGTCCAGCAGCAGGCTGCGCATGGCGCTGTCGCCCGCGTAGGTCTTGATGGTCGTACCGTCGGCGGTGGCCAGGCTCTGGTAGACGAGCCAGTTGTCGGGCAGGGCGTCGTACAGCTCCTGAATGAGCCACATACCGTTGTACTCGATGATGACGCGGCCGCAGCCGGACTTCTTTTCGAGCGCGGTCAGGTTCTCGGCGGTCAGCTCGCTCTTATCCTCGATCTGGGCAACGTGCACGCCGCCGAAGGCGAACTTGGACGGGTCGTACTCGATCTCGCCCTCCTCGCAGACCAGCAGCAGGGTCTTGTCGCCGGAGTCGAAGTTGGGGTCCTCCATCGTTTCCTGAATGAATTTCGTCTTGCCGCTCTCCAGCTGGCCGACGAAGAGATATACGGGGATTTGTTTAGGCATAGGGGACGTCCTTTCGGTTAGTAGCAGTCAAAGGCTTCTCCCCCGGGGGAGAAGCTGTCCGCGAAGCGGACTGATGAGGGGAGAGCTGATTGCGGCCTGTCATTCGTGGGCTGCTGCGGCAGGCTCGCCCCTCATCCGCCCTCGGTCGGGGCCTCGGGCACCTTCCCCCAAGGGGGAAGGCATTCTTATCAAACGTGGAACAATTCCGCGATCTCATGCTCCTTCAGTTGGGAGCCGATGACGCAGAGCTTGCCGGTGACGTCGGGGCCGCAGGTGCGGATCTCGTGCTCGCCGGGGACCATGTCGAACTCGTACCAGGTGTCGCCGCCGTCCACAATGCCCTTGGCGCGCAGGATCATGCCGTAAGCGCCCTCGTCCAGCGCGTGCAGGGCCTTGTCCAGATCCTCACGGCTGTATTTGTGGGCCGTCTCCTTGCCCCAGCTCGTGAACACCTCGTCGGCGTCGTGGTCGTGGTGGTGATGATGCCCGCAGGAGCAGACGCCGTGCTCGTCGTAGTGGTGCTCATGGTGATGCTCGTGCTCGTCCTCGTCGTCGTGGTGATGGCAGCAGTCGTGGTCCTGGTCATCGTCATCATGGTCGTGATGGTGATGCTCGTGCTCGTCCTCATCATCGTCTTCGTCGTGATGATGGTGGCAGCAGCAGTCGTGGTCGTGCTCGTCCTCATCGTGGTCGTGATGGTGATGGTGGTGGTGCTCGTGCTCATCCTCGTCGGCATGGGCCACGTTGGCGGCGCGGGCCTCGGTCAGCAGCTCGGCGACGAGGTCGCGCTTGCCGTCCATGACGGAGACGATCTGTGCGCCGGTCAGGACGGTCCAGTCGGTGGTGACGATGGTGGCGGTGGGGTTCTTCTCGGCCAGCAGGGCGACGGCGGCAGCGACCTTCTCCTCACTGGCGTTGCCGGTGCGGCTCAGGATGATGCAGGACGCATGGCTGACCTGGTCGTCATAGAACTCACCGAAGTTCTTCATATACATCTTGACCTTGTTCACGTCGGCGACGGTGACAAAGCTGTTCAGGATGACGGGCAGATCCTCGGCGACGCCCTCGACGGCGCGGGTCACGTCGGACAGCTTGCCGACGCCCGACGGCTCAATGAGGATGCGGTCCGGGTGGTAGGTCTCGACGACCTTCTTCAGTGCCTCGCGGAAATCACCGACCAGGCTGCAGCAGATGCAGCCGGAGTTCAGCTCATTGACCTGAATGCCGGCCTCGCGCATGAAGCCGCCGTCGATGCCGATCTCGCCGAATTCGTTCTCGATCAGGACGATCTGCTCACCGGCGAAGGCCTCCTTGATGAGCTTTTTGATAAGGGTGGTCTTGCCGGCGCCGAGGAAGCCGGAGAAAATGTCGATTTTGGTTTTCTTTTCAGCCATAGTTGGGTACCTCTATTCAAGATATGTTCAGATGTTCAGTTGGTTGGCAATCTATTACACTAACTGCTAATACTATTATAACAAACGCGTCAAGGGGTTTTGCGCCATTTTGCGCGGGAAATTTTGAATTTTTTGCAAAATTTATTGGATTTGGGCAGCACTGTAGGGGGCGGACATGTCCGGCCCGGGGGTCGGCGCGGCCACCCTTTAATGGGCAATTGCCTTTAATGCTGCAGGCCGGGCATGCCCGGCCCCTACCGCGCGGCTGCCACCGGCTGCCTCGGAGGGGTCAAGACCCCTCCCTACGGGCTATCGTTCACGGGTGCTTTGTAGGGAGCGGTCTTGACCGCTCCGCCGGGTAGGCAGACGTTAGCGGGTTGGCCCGTAGGGGCGGCATATATCCCTCCCCTACGCATTGCCCGCAAACCATCTTCCGCATGGCGGGGCGTCGGGGACGCCGCCCCCTACGGCGCACCGCATTTTGTTTGTGCCCCCGGGCACAAACTCCACCTGATTATTATCTATTATCTATTTATTATTTGCAGCATTCGTGGTATGATATACCTAACCCCAATATCTATCACAAAAAGGAGCGATCCATTTTGACTACCAATGAAAAAATCGCCGCGCTGCGTGCCGCTGCCAAAGCGGCGGGCGCGGACGGCGTGCTCATCATGACCAGCGACCCCCATTGCAGCGAGTACCTGCCCGGCTATTATAACGCTCTGCCGTGGTTCTCCGGCTTCATCGGCGAGAACTCGACCCTCGTTGTGACCCAAACCGGCAGCGCCCTGTGGTGCGATGGCCGCTTCTACGTGCAGGCCGACAAGCAGCTGGCCGGCAGCGAGATCGAATGCATGCACGCGGGCTCCGCGGGCGTGCCCACCGTGGCCGAGTACCTCGGGAGCCACTTTGCGGACGGCCAGACCCTGCTGCTGGACGGCAGTTGCGTGCCCGCCACGATTGCCAAGGAGTACATCGACGCATTGGCCAAGAAGGGTGCCTCCCTCAAGAGTCAGGACGTGGCCAGCCCGATCTGGGACGCCACCGGCGAGCGCCCGGCCCTGCCCGACACCCCCTGTGAACTGCTGAGCCCGGCCCAGACCGGCGCGACTGCCGCGGACCGCATCGCCATGGTGCGTGCCGAGCTGCAGAAGGCCGGTGCCACCGCGCTGGCCGTGACCGGTCTGGACTGCGTGGGCTGGCTGCTGAACCTGCGCGCCCGTGACCTGCCCTGCACCCCGCTGGCCGTCGCCTACGCGCTGGTCACGATGGACGCCTGCACGCTGTTTATCGCGCCGGGCCGCCTGTCCGACGCCGACGCCGCCACGCTGGCCGAGAGCGGCGTGACGCTGCGCGGCTACGAGGAAATTATCGACGCCGTCCACGCCCTGCCCGCCGACGAGGTGTTCCTGGTGGACGAGAAGGCCACCAACTACGCCCTGTACGAGGCCCTGACCGCCCACAAGACCGTGGCCGGTGCCGACCCGATTTTTGCCCTGAAGGGCATCAAGAACGAGACCGAGCTGAAGAACATCCGCGAGTGCCATATCCGCGACGGCGTCGCCGTGGTGCGGTTCCAGATGGATCTGGAAAAGGCGCTGGCCGAGGGTAAGCAGCTGACCGAGATCGACATCGACACGATGCTGCAGAAGCGCCGCGCCGAGATGCCCGGCTACTTTGAGGACAGCTTCTCCACGATTGCGGCCTACGGTGCCAACGCCGCCATGATGCACTACCACGCCGAGGGCGACGTGAACAGCGTCATCGAGCCGCGCGGCTTCCTGCTGGTGGACAACGGCGGCCAGTACGACTGCGGCACCACCGACATCACCCGCACCTACCCCGTCGGCCCGCTGACCGACAACGAGCGCCGCTATTACACCTGGGTGCTGCAGAGCCACATCGACATGGCCCGCGCGGTGTTCCTGGACTACTGCACCGGCTTTGCACTGGATACCTTTGCCCGCGGCCCGGTCTGGGCGCACAAGGTCAACTACCGCTGCGGCACCGGCCACGGCGTCGGCTTTATCTCTGGCGTGCACGAGGGCCCGCAGAGCCTGCGCCCGAACAACCCCGTGATTTTTAAGCCCGGCATGACCATCACCGACGAGCCGGGCATCTACGAGACCGACGAGGTCGGTATCCGCATTGAGAACGAGCTGGAGTGCATCGACCTGGGCGAGAACCAGTACGGCCACTGGCTGGGCTTTGCGCCTTTGACGCTGGTGCCCATCTCCACCGAGCCGGTCCTTGTGGACGAGCTGAGCCGCGACCAGATCAACTGGCTGAACGACTACCACGCCCACGTCTACGAGATGCTCAGCCCCCGCCTGAACGAGGACGAGAAGGTCTGGCTGAAGGAGAAGTGCGCGGCGATTGGCAGATAAACAGCTGACAGGTGTTTATCTTTTATATTCCTGTAGGGGCCGGACATGTCCGGCCCGCAACATAAACCGGAAAGCAGGTGCTTGCCGGTAAGCTGCGGGCCGGGCATGCCCGGCCCCTACGTCTCAACAATGTTTTACCATGCAATAACGGCACACGTCCCCGGAACGGTCAAGACCGTTCCCTACAAACCACCCGTGGACCCCGATCTGTAGGGAGGGGTCTTGACCCCTCCGCAGCTGCCGTTTGCCATTGTGACGCAGTAGGGGCCGGACATGTCCGGCCCGCAACATAAACCGCAAGCAGGTGCTTGCCGGTAAGCTGCGGGCCGGGCATGCCCGGCCCCTACAGAGCGGCATACTCAATGGCTATTTATTTCTCGCACGCGCCGTCGTTGCCCTACTCTTGCGGTTACCGCATCAAACTTCGCCTTTACAGGCTCGTTTTCTGCGACCGCTGCGCTTCCTCCGTCTCGCTGCATCCGCCGCAGGCGGCGCTCGACTCCGTCGCCCCGCACCCGTCGCAGTCACTCTCAAACCGGACGGCGTTCTTCGCCAGCTCGGGGTCAAGGCGCTGGGCGACCTGCATCATCAGGGCGCACTCCATCCGCTTGCGGAACACCTTGCAGCCGTACTCATAAGTGCCGTGGATGTCGCCGGTAGCGTGCAGGGCGTTGGCCGCGCAGCCGCCCGCGCAGTACAGGCGTGCCCAGCAGTCCTTGCAGTCGGGGCGGGCATAGACGTTGCACAGCTTGAACTCGTCGCGCAGGGCGGTGTTGGTCACGCCGTCCCAGACGTTGCCCAGCTTGTACGCCGGGTCGCCGACAAACTGGTGGCAGGGGTACAGGTCGCCCCAAGGGGTCACGGCCATGTACTCGGTGCCGGAGCCGCAGCCCGAAATGCGCTTGTAGATGCAGGGGCCGTGCTTGAGGTCCAAAATATAATGATAGAACGTGATCGGCTTGCCGGCCTTCTGGCGGCGCAGCATGTCGTTGGCCAGCAGCTCATACTGGTCGAACAGCTTGGGCAGGTCCTCCTCGGTCAGGGCCTCGGGGGAGTCCGGCGGGGCGACAACCGGCTCCATGGACAGCTCGGTAAAGCCGAGGTCGTCGGCCATGTGGAACAGGTCCTTCGTAAAATCAACGTTGTGATGCGTAAACGTGCCGCGCATATAGTAGCCCTGGCCGCCGCGCGCCTTGACGAGCTTCTGGAACTTGGGCACAATGCGGTCATAGCTGCCGTTGCCCGCGAGGTCAACGCGGAAGCGGTCATTGACCTCCTTGCGGCCATCCAGCGACAAAACAACGTTGTGGCATTCTTTATTGCACCAGTCGATGACCTCATCCGTGATGCCGATGCCGTTGGTCGTCATCGTGAAGCGGAAGTTTTTGTTGTACTTTTTCTCGATGCTGCGTGCATAGGCAACCAGCTGCTTGCAGACCTCAAAGTTCATCAGCGGTTCGCCGCCGAAGAAATCGACCTCGAGGTTGCGGCGGGTGCCGGAGTTTTCGATGAGGAAATCCAGCGCGCGCTTGCCGGTCTCGAAGCTCATGAGACCGGCCTCGCCGTGGAACTTGCCCTGCGCGGCGAAGCAGTAGCTGCAATTCAGGTTGCAGGTGTGGGCGACGTGCAGGCAGAGCGCCTTGACCACATTAGAACGGTTTTTAAAGTCAAAGGCGTGGTCGGCGTAGGCGTCGGGCGCAAACAGCTGGCCCGCGGCGGTCAGCTCGTCGATGTCGTCGAGCACGTCGCTGATGTCGGCGGCGGTCACATCGGCGCGGTTCGCGTACTTTTTGGCGAGGGCTGCAGCAGCCTGCTCCCGGCTGCTGCCTTGGTCGATCAGGGCGATGGCGTCATAGGCGACGTCATCCACCGCATGCACGCTGCCGCTGTAGACATCCAGCACAATGTTGTAACCGCTTAATTTGTATTGATGGATCATGGTTTTCTCCGTTTTGTTATGGTGCAATGCGGCGGACAGCCACGGGCGGATATGGAATCCGCCCCTACGGCATTTCCCTTGTAGGGGCGCATTCTATATGCGCCCGCCGCACCCTTTGTATCATAGAAAATGCCGGGCTGCCACACGGCATCCCGGCATCAAAGCCAGCAAAAATTACTTGTCGGTCTTCTCGCAAGGCTGGTTGGCAATGCCGCAGCTGGTCTTGCAGGCGCTCTGGCAGGAAGTCTGGCACTCGCCGCAGCCGCCGTTCAGCAGGCTCTTAGCCATGTCGCGGGTCTCGAGAGTCTGGATGTGCTTCATAAAACAGTCACCCCTTTATACATTTTAGAATTATTATTATTGTACACGGAAATCCGGGGTTTGTCAATAGGGGCGGAGGAAAAACGATAGTCTGCGCGAGGCCCGTCGGAACCCCTCAGGCCAGCTTCGCGGCCAGCTCCCCTGATGGGGAGCCTTTCGCGGGCGCATGCCCGAATAAAGCCTCCCCATCAGGGGAGGTGGCCGCGCGCAGCGCAGGCCGGAAGGGTTCCGACGGGCTTTGCCGCTGCCTCCCTTTACAAATTACAAAACCGCAATCTCCTCCGCCCCGCTGCCGCCCGTATGCTTCAGCGCGGTTCCGGCCTGCTCCAATGCACGGCAGGCTGTCACCAGCTCTGCCGTCACTTCCTCGCCCGGTGCCACCAGCGGCACGCCGGGGGGATAGGCCCAGAGATACTCCGCGGCGGTCTCCCCCACCGCGTCCCGCATCCTTACGGCCCGCGCGGGGCGCAGCAGCGCCTCGGCAATCGTGCAGCGGGCCGCGCCGGGGGCGGGCAGAATATGCCGCGGGGCCGCGGGCGGGGCCGCCGTTTTGTCCCAGGCGTGCAGCACATCGGCCAGCCGTTCCAGCGCGTCGGCGTCGTCGCAGGGGCTGGTCATGGCCAGCACGTTCGGGCCGCAGACCATCTCGGGCTCAAAGCCGTCGGCCCGCAGGCAGGCCGCCCCCGCCGCGCCGATTTGCAGCAAAATTTTGCCGCTGTCATGCGCAAAAAAGTCATGGTGTGCCGTCAGTGCGTCCGCGCCGCAGCACAGTATTTTTGTATTTTTCAGATCCCGCACCGCCGCGTCAAAGGCATCCAGCCGGGCGCGCCACGCGGCAAAGGCGGCCTCTCCCTCGTCGGCCAGCCAGCGGGTGCAGCCGTCCAGACTGACCATGAGCGGGTAGCTCGGTGAGCTCGTCTCGAACACGTCCAGCTGGCGCTCGACCTCGGCAGGGTCGGCCAGATCGCCGTTCAGCTGCAAAAACGCGGTCTGGGTCAGGCTGGGCAGCGTCTTGTGGGCACTCTGCACGACCAGATCGGCCCCTGCGGCTACGGCCCCGCCGCGCCAGCCGTACCGGGCGGCAAAGGGCAGGTAATGCGCACCGTGGGCCTCGTCCACCAGCAGCGGCACACCGCGGGCGTGGCAGATTTCCGCGATAGTACGTATATCGCTCAAAACGCCCTCATAAGTCGGGCTGGTCAGGATCACGCAGCGGGCGTCGGGCGCAGCGTCCAGCGCGGCGGCCACCTCGGCGGGGCGCACGCTGCCGTAGATGCCAAACTGCGGGTCCACGGGCGGCGTGAGCCAGCGGGCCGTCAGCTGCCCCAGCTCAATCGCGTGGTAGACGGCCTTGTGACAGTTGCGCGCCGCAATGACCGTGCTGCCGAACGGTGCCAGTGCGCGGATGCCCGCCAGCAGGCCGACGGTGGACCCGCCGACGAGGTACCAGCACCGCCGCGCGCCGTACAGCGCCGCCGTGCGGGCCATGGCGTCGGCCAGAATGCCGTCCGCGTCGTGCAGGTCGTCCGCGCCGTCGATCTCGGTCAGGTCCCAGGCATAGCAGCCCAGCCCCGGTGCGGGCGGCACCCGCCGCTTATGCCCGGGCATGTGCAGCGGGTAACGCGCCGCGGAGAGGGTTTCTAATTGTTGTTGCAGCGTTGATTTTGTCATATCATACCTTATATAAAAAGCCTTCCCCCAAGTGGGGGAAGGTGCCCGAGGCCCCGCCCGAGGGCGGATGAGGGATGGGTCTGCCGTGCCCGCCCTTTTGCGGCTAGCAGCGGCAGGTTCTCCCCTCATCAGCCGCCTGCGGGCGGCAGCTTCTCCCCCAAGGGGAGAAGCCTTTGGGGTTACGAAATCTCAATTTCCGCCTTACTGCCCGCCCGCGTTTTGGTCACGTGGATCTGTCTCGTCAGGCGGTCCTGCAGCGCCTCGACGTGGGAGATGACGCCGATGAGCTTATCGCCCCCGGCCAGCCCGGCCAGCGTGTCCACGGCCTTTTCCAGGCTGTCGGAGTCCAGCGAGCCGAAGCCCTCGTCGATGAACAGCGTCTCGATGACGACGCCGCCCGCGTTCTGCTGGATCGTGTCGCTGATGCCCAGTGCCAGGCTCAGCGCGGCCATGAAGCTCTCGCCGCCGGACAGGCTGCCCACGGGGCGGGTCTTGCCGGTGTAGGCGTCGAACACGTCGAGGTCCAGCGCGGTCTTGCCGCCGACGGCCTCGCTCTTGCGGCGCAGCAATCGGTACTGGCCGTCGGTCATGCGGGTGAAGCGCAGGTTTGCGGCCTCGACCACGCCGTCAAAATAGAACGCCTGTACGTACTGCTCAAACGGAAGTTTGATTTTTCCGGTCAAGTTGCCGTTGATCGTTTTGGACAGATTGTCCCACATGGCACGCTTCTCGCGGGCGGCGGCGCTCTCCCGCATCGTCTTTTGCAGTGCGTCGATGGCGGCGCGGTTCGTGTGCAGACGGTGCACGGCAGCGTCCCGGGCGGCCATGGCGGCAGCGCGGTCCCGGCGCAGGCGGGCCAGCGCGTCCTGCAGCTGGGTCAGTGCGTCGGGGTTGTCGCGCTTGGGCATCGTCTCACGCATCTGCTGCACGCGGGCGCTGGCGGCAGCGTGCCCGGCCTTGGCGTTGGCGGCGCGGCGGGTGGCCGCAAAGCGCTGCTTTTCCAAGTCTGCCAGCTGGCCGTTCAAAAGGTCGGCCTGCTTGGCCAGGCTGCGGGCGCGGTCCGTCTTTTGCTTCAGCTTCAGGTGGTCGGCCTGCAGGCCGCGCAGACCCTCGGTCAGGCTGGTCTGCTGGGCGGTCAGCGCGATTTTCAGCTCGTCGGGCGTCAGCTCGGCGGCGGGCTTGCCGGTGTAGCGGTCCCCGCGGCGCGCGAAAAATCCATCCGCGTCCCGCTGCAAAGCTGCCCGCAGCTCATGCGCGTGGGCGGCAGCGTCACCGGCGGTGCGGCTGGCCGCGGCAGTGCTGCGGCGCTGGGCCGTCAGCGCCTTCTCCCGCTCCTCCAGCTGCTTTTCGGTGATGTGGTCCTTGGGCAGCGCGGCGATCTTCGGGTGCTTGGTGGAGCCGCAGACCGGGCAGGGCTTGCCCTTTTGCAGGTCCTTGGCCAGCAGGCCCGCGCGGTTGGCGTTTAATTGGCGCTGCATCGTGCTGTATTCTTCCTCGGCGCTGTCCAGTGCAGCCTGTGCGGCCACATACTCTGCCTGACGCGCGGCGGCGTCCTCGTCGGCCTTGTCGGCGTCCGTCAGATTTTGCAAGAGCTGCCTGCAGTCGGCGGAAAGCCCCTCGGCCAGCTCAATGCGGTGGTCGGTCTTGAGCAGGTCGGCCTCGGCCTGGCTCAGCGCGGCGCGGTCCGCCTCGTTTTTGGCAATATTTTCCTTCACGCTCGCCGTGCGCTTTTCCAGATCGGTCATAATGAGGTCGGTCTGGTGCTCCACATCGGCGGCGCGTTGCTCCTCGGCCACCAGCCCGGCCAACTGGCGGCGGCGGGCGGCGCGTTCCTCGGCAATTTTCAGGCCGGCGTCACCGCGGGCGATCTTCTCGTCCAGCTCGTTCATAACGCTGGTCTGTCGTTTTTCGTTGGCGTCGTCGGCCTCCAGCAGCAGCCTGCCCAGCTCGGCGGCAGCCCCTGCGGCAAACGGGTCGCGCTCGGCCTGCATTTCGGCCAGGTCGGCGGCGGTCTCCTCGTCGGCACCGTCACCGATCAGCGCGCCAACGTGCATCAAAAGTACATCGTCCAGACGCTTGCATTCCTCGTCGGCCTTACGGGCGTGCTCGACGGCAGCCTGACCCAGGCGCTGGTGGTCGGCGGTGTCAAAAATGCGGCGCAGGATGGCCGCGCGGTCCGCGGACGGCGCGTTGAGCAGCCGGGTAAAGTCATTCTGCGCCAGCATCGACACCTGGGCAAACTGTTTGGCGTCGATGCCCAGCAGCTTGACCACGGCGTCGGTCACGGCTGACGCACCGCTGACCGGCTCGTCCGGCTCACGGATCAGTTCGGCCTTGGCGGGCACCTTGACCATGCCGGTGCCGCGCTTGGCGGCGCGCTGCTGGTCGGGCCAGCGGCGCACGGTGTAGCTGCGCCCACGGTGGGTAAAGGCCAGCTCGACGCTCGTCTCGGCGTCGGGGGCGGCAAAATCACTGCGCAGCATCGTGGTTTTTCGGTTCTCACCGGAGGTCTCGCCGTAGAGCGCAAACGTAATGGCGTCAAACAGGGCGGTCTTGCCCGCGCCGGTGTCGCCGCCGATCAGAAACAGTCCGCTGCCGCCGAACGCCGAGAAGTCCAGCTCGGTGCGGCCCGCGTAGGGGCCGAAGGCGGTCAGGATCAGCTTTTGGGGTTTCATTCGCTTTTTGACGCCTCCTCGCGCAATCTTTTCACAGCCACGGTCTCCTCCACTGTCAGGGGGCGTCCGTTCATCTTGGTGAAAAAGTCCTGGAACAGCTCGACAAAGGGCTTGCCGCGCACAGCCTGGGTCATGTCCAGCGGGTGCGCGACCTCACCTTGGGGCAGGTAGTCGAGCCGCATGGCGTTGGGATAGGCGGCGCGCAGCTGCGCCATGGCGTCGGGCAGCGGCGTCGGGTCGGTCAGGGTCGCCCAGATGTAGTCCTCGGTGTCGGTTGGCCGGGCGGTCAGCCGGGCCAGCGGGCCGGTCAGGTGGCGCATGGCGCGGCGGGGCGTCAACGGCAGCTGCTCGATTTTTTCCACGCCGCGCTTGCCGACCCGCACGAGGGTGACGGATTTCTGCATCCCGCACTCGTCCAGATGGTAGCAGAGCGGCGCACCCGCGTAGCGCACGGCGTCGATGCCGACGCGCTGGGCGCGGTGGATATGGCCGAGCGCCGCATAGCAGAAGCCCGCAAACCGCGCTGCATCAATGGAATCCACCGTGCCGACGGTCAGGGGCGCAGTCTCGCTGCCGGAGAGCTGCGGCGGGCAGACGCCGGAGACCACCATCTGGTGGGCGACGAGCACCCGGCGCGGGGCGGCGGGCTCACAGACAGCCAGCGCCGCGCCGACGGCGGAGTCGTAGTCGGTGATGTCGGCGTCGGGCAGGTAGTGGCGCACCGTGGCCGCCCGCACAAAGGGCAGCAGCGTGAACTCTATGGGGCCGTGGCGGTCATTGAGTACGACCTGCTTGGGGCAGCCGGTGAAACGCCCGGCAATGTGTACGTTTTGTTCGGCCAGCAGACTGCTGGCAAAGTCGAGCCGCTCGGCGCTGTCGTGGTTGCCGGAGACGGCCAGCACCGGGATGCGGCGGGCGGCCAGCTGGGTCAGGAACCAGTCCAGCAGCGTGCATGCCGCGGCGGGCGGCACCGGCGTGTCGTAGATGTCGCCCGCGATGACGACGGCCTCGACGCCGTGTTTTTCACAGAGGGTCAGAATTTGTTCAAGGATGAACCGCTGATCCTCCAGCATATCAAACCCGTTGACCCGTTTGCCCAGGTGCAGGTCTGCAAGGTGCAGAAATTTCATGGTGTATCTCCAGATTTTGCGTTTACCGCCACAGCTTCTCCCAGGTCGTGATGTCCAGCGTGGTGCCGGGCAGGACCTCCACGGGGGCTGTCTCGGCCTTGCGGAAGCGGCACTTTTTGGCAAAGCCCTCGGCCTTCAGGTCGCGTGCCCACACCCGCATATACAGGCGGCTGCGGCCATCGCCCTCGGCCAGCTTCTGCGCATAGGCCACGATGCTGCGGCCAATGCCCTGCCCGCGCGCCTTTTCCTTTAAGAAAAGGCGGCTCAGGCACATGGCACCCGCAGGGCCGAGGTCGAGCGCGAAATAGCCCACCGGCTCGGTGCCGAGGTAAATCAAAAAGTAGTTAATGACGCCGCTGTGGATCTCGTCGTCGGTCAGGATGTCGCTCTGGTACTTATCGGCCAGTGCAGCGGCGACCTTGGGCGTCAGCTTGGTGTAATGCTGGACGAAAATCTCCTGCGCCAGCTCGGAAACCAGCTGGACGTAGCGGGTCTTGGTTACTTGCTTGAAGGTTGGATTCATGGCTGCTCCTTTTTTTAGAGAATAGATAATAAAATTGGTGGTTCGCGTCGCTGCGCTCCGCTCAAAATTTTCTGCCGCCGTAGGGGCGCATTCTCTATGCGCCCGCTGGTCGTCTGCCTGTTGACGGGCGGATATGGAATCCGCCCCTACGGATTTTGTTTTTATCTTTTATCTATTATCTTTTATTTTTTCTTATTCTATCGTCAAACTTGCCTTCGCCGGCATGCACGCGGCCCAGTCGCCCTCGTTTTTCAGGGTGCCGAAGCCCTCGCACAGGTGGTCGGGGCAGGGGCTGTCTACAAAGGCGATGCCGCCGTTTTCCACCCGCAGGTGGATCGTGTACAGGCCGGTGTCAATATCATATTCGGCGTTTTTACGCAGATCAATGCGCTGCTCGACCTGCGGGTCGCCGTAGCGCAGCACCGCCGTGCGGCCCGTGCCGCCGTGGTGGGCGGCCAGCCACAGCACCGCGGCCAGCGCCAGAATTATAGCGATAAACAGCAAATTTTTTCGTTTCTCGGTCATGGCTCTCTGTCAAATTCCAGTTCTTCGGTCAGGCCGTCATACCCGGCCACGGCGGCGGGGTACGCGGTGCGCGCGGCGGCCAGGCCCGGCGCGAGGTCGGTCACGGCGGCGCTGTAGTGGGTCAGCCAGAGGCGGCGCACGTTGGCCGCGGCGGCCAGTGCGCCGGTCTCCCGGCAGGTGGCGTGGCCGTACAGCTCCGCCTTGGGCAGGTCGGCGTCGTCGGCGTAGGTCGCGTCCATGCAGAGCAGGTCGGCGTCCCGGGCGGCGGCCTCCAGCGCGGCGCAGGGGCGGGTGTCGGTGGCGTAGACCACCTTCAGCCCGCGGCGCGGCGCCCCCAGCACCTGCTCCGGCGTGCAGCCGCGGACGGCCTCGCCCCTTTGCAGCGTTTTCCAGTAGGCCATCGGGATGCCCGCAGCCCGCGCCCTTGCGGGGTCGAACCGCCCGGCGCGGGGCAGCGCAAGCAGATAGCCGCAGCAGGGTACGCGGTGGTTCAGCGGGAACGGGGTAATTTTTAGCGTGTCTATGTGGAATGATTCGTCTGCGGCCTGCCAGCGCACCGGGTACGCCTGCGGCCCGGCCAGCGCCGTGACGGCCTGCGCCACAGGCTCGATGCCCTTGGGGCCGTAGATCGTCAGCGGCTCGGTGCGGTTCAGGCTGCCCAGGGTCTGCAAAAGACCGGGCAGGCCCAGAATGTGGTCGCCGTGGTAGTGGGTCAGCAGCACCGCCGAAAGCCGATACGCGCTGACGCCGTACCGCCGCAGGCCGACCTGCGTGCCCTCGCCGCAGTCCAGCAGCACGCTGCGCCCGCCCACCGTGACCGCGGCGGCGGCCAGTGCGCGGTCCGGCAGCGGCTGCGTGCCACCCGTGCCCAGCAGGGTTACTTTCAGCATGTATGCACCTCTTTTCCAATACTTCCCCATTATCAAGCGTATTATAGCACAAATCGGGCGGGCGGTAAAGGGGCGGTGCGGAAGCCTTCCCCCTTGGGGGGAAGGTGCCCGAGGCCCCGACCGAGGGCGGATGAGGGGCGGGTTTGCGGTGGTCTCCCGTTTGTGGGATGCGACGGAAGCTTTGCCCTCATCAGCCGCCTGCGGGCGGCAGCTTCCCCCGAGGGGGAAGCCAAAAAAGTTGAAACACCCCGCCCGTTTTTGTCGTATAATCTTTATGAAAGGGGGCGACGCCCATGACAGAGCACGAGTTGGACACCCTGCTGCGGGACTACGGCGGCGCAGTGCGGTCCGTCTGCCGGGCCATTCTGCCCGGCCACCCGCAGGACGCCGAGGAGGCCGAGGCCGACACATTTTACAAGCTCTGGCGCGGGGCACACCTGCCCGCAGACGAGACCCATCGGCGGCGGCTGGTGGTGCGGACGGCGCGGCAGTGCGCCATTGACCGCTACCGCGCGCTGCTGCGCCGGGGCGAGACGCTGCCGCTGGATGACCGCGACGACGCCGAGCTGGCCGTTGCGCTGGAAAGCGAGCTGGAAACCCGCGAGCTGATGGCGCAGATCATGGCGCTGCCGCCGCCCGACGGGGAGCTTTTTCTGCGCAGGTACGTGTATGGCGAGACCGCGGCCCAGCTGGGCGTACATTTCAACATGCCTGCCGCAACGGTGCGCACCCGGCTGCACCGCGCACGGCTGGCACTGCAAAAGCTATTGAAGGAGGGCTGACCTATGACCGAACTGGAACGCTGGATGAACGACCACCCGCCGCTGGCAGACGCCCTGACGGCGGAGGAAACCGCGGCGCTGCGGGCAAAAGTGCTGGCGCGCCGCCCGAAGCCCCGGGTTTTGCGCGGCTGGCGGCTGGCAGCCGCGGCGGCAGCACTGTGTTTGGTGGCCGCAGGGGCCGTAGTGCTGGGGCTTTTCCACCCCATGAGCGCCGCCAACGAGACGAACGCACTGGTGCAGAAATACGGCGAGGTGCTGGACGAACCGCTGACCGCCGAAATCAACGGCCACACGGTCAGTGTAAAGGCGCTGCTGCGCGGGCAGTACACATTACGGATATTGTACGATGTGGATAATGCACGCGGAATGGAAGGCGATGATTTGGTGTGGGACACCGCGAATTTTACGCTGTACAAGCCCAAAGGCGCCAGCGAGCGGAAGTGGGACTACGGCGCAAGCAACGTCGATGTCGGGCCGATCAGCGGCTATGCCGTCGGCCCGTGGGATGGCCGTTATGAAGCAAGCGAGAACGACACGCTATCCTGCTTTGTGGATATACCTCTTTTGTACGAGAAAGGCAACAATCGAACACTGTATATCGGCGACCTGACAAACTATAGCGCCAAGGCAAGCGTAAAAATCACGCTGCCGGATGCGCCCCCAACACTGACAGTGGATGTGAAGAAAACCATCGCGCTGAAGGGTGGACACTGGTTCCATTATGATATGACCGACGAAGAAGCCGAGCAATATCCCGACGCAACGTTTGACATTCAAGAGGTTCGTATTGAACCGCTGGCGGTCAGCGTCATCGGCATGAATCACGGCAGTCTGCCGCTGGGCGAGACCTCGCGATACGATGTGCAGTCCCGCGTAAAGCTGTTCCGCGCCGACGGCACCGAGTTGACCTACGGCTGGGACGGGGAATTTTACAAGGGTTCCTATGGCCGCGAGAACAAAAATTCCGGACAGATGACCTTGCGTGTTGACAGCTACGACATCCTCGACCCCGAGGCCGTGGCATGGGTCGAGATCGACGGGGAGAGGTTTGAGGTGGAGTGAATAGTGGATTGCCTTCCCTCTTGGGGGAAGGTGGCCGAGGCTCCGACCGAGGCCGGATGAGGGACAGGTTTGCGGAGGTACCCCATTGACGGGATGCCGTGGTGAACTTTGCCCTCATCAGCCGCCTGCGGGCGGCAGCTTCCCCCGAAGGGGGAAGCCAAAGAAAAAAAAGCACCCGCATGGCGCGAACCATGCGGGTGCTTACTTTTTATGTCAGTATCAGCCGAACATATTGATCAGGATACCAGCGGCAACGGCGGAGCCGATAACACCGGCAACGTTGGGGCCCATGGCGTGCATGAGCAGGTAGTTGCGGGGGTTGTACTCCTGGCCGACCTTCTGGGAAACACGGGCGGCCATGGGAACGGCGGAAACACCGGCGGAGCCGATGAGCGGGTTGATCTTGCCGTGGGTGACAACGCACATGACCTTGCCCAGGAGAACACCGCCGGCGGTGCCGACACCGAAGGCGACGATGCCCAGAACGATGATCTCAACGGTCTGGATGTTCAGGAAGGTGGCGGCGTTGGTGGTGCAGCCGACGGAGAAGCCGAGGAAGATCGTGATGATGTTCATCAGCTCATTGCCGGCGGTCTTGGTGATACGCTCAACAACACCGGACTCCTTCATCAGGTTGCCCATCATCAGGCAGCCGACCAGAATGGCGGCGTCAGGCAGGGTCAGGGCAACGATGATGGTGACGATGATGGGGAACAGGATCTTCTCGGTCTTGGAGACACGGCGGGGGGCCGTCATGACGATCTGACGTTCTTTTTCAGTGGTCAGAGCCTTCATGATGGGCGGCTGGATAACCGGCACCAGCGCCATGTAGCAGTACGCGGCAACCGCGATGGAGCCCAGCAGGTGCGGGGCCAGCTTGGTGGTTACGTAGATAGCGGTGGGGCCGTCCGCGCCGCCGATGATGCCGATAGCACCGGCCTCCTGGTTCGTAAAGCCCAGGATCTTAGCGCCGACGAAGGTGAAGAAGATGCCCAGCTGTGCGGCAGCGCCCAGCAGCAGGCTGGACGGGCGGGCGATCAGCGGCTCAAAGTCGGTCATCGTGCCGATGCCGAGGAAAATCAGCGGCGGGTAGATGCCGAGCTTGACGCCTAAGTAGATATAGTCGACCATGCCACCGGACGAGCCGAGCAGCGCCCAGTCGATGTGGTTGGTGGAGTTGATGAAGATGTCCATGTGGAAGATGCCGTCGAGGGGCAGGTTGGTCATCAGCATGCCGAAGCCGATGGGCAGCAGCAGCAGAGGCTCAAACTGCTTGACGATGGCCAGATACAGCAGCACGCAGGCCACTGCCAGCATGACGGCGTACTTCCAGCCGCCCTCGGTGAAGAAGATCTGTGCCCAGCCGGACTTTGCAAAAATCTCTGCAATGTTGGTAAAAATAGCACCCATTTCCGTACCTCCTTACATAAAGGGCGTCGTGTGCTCACGCACGCCGGCGTCGCCCCAGGCACCGCGGCGGGAACCGGCGGCAGGCTTGGAAACGCGCTTGATGCCGCGAATGACGGCATTGCCGCCGCAGACCGTGGCCACGGCAGCGGAGATCGCGGCGATGATCTCGCCGGGAATGGAGCCGTTGTCAGCCTTGGCCGCAGGGGCGGCGGGCTTGGCAGCGGGGGCAGGAGCAGCCTTGGCCGCGGGGGCCTTCGGCGCGGCAGGCTTGCCGTTCTTCTTATTGTTGATGTTGTCGAAGATCTTGCCTTCCAGCGTGATGATGAGGCACAGGGCCACCAGCATCGCGAAAACCAGTGTGATGCTGGTCAACACAACGGTACCGTCACTGGCTTCAAGGGCAAGAAGAGCTAGGTTGGGCATGGATGATCCTCCTTTGAATGGTAGCAGCCCCCGATAAAGGGCTATTTGATGATATTATAGCACAAAGAAAATTTTTTGGGTAGATTTTTTTACAAAAAAATGAATAAATTTAGGGAAATGTACAGATGGTGCATGTAGGGGCGGCAGGTTTCGGCGGGGTGAGGGCACCCCGCCCTACGCACGGGTTTGATGTGGGGGTGTAGGGCGGCCAGCCCTCTGACCGCCGTGGCCGTCTGCGGCTGTGGGAGGGTGTGCGGGCGCTTTACCTTTTACGCACCACATTGGTCAAGCAATAGAATCCGTTGCAGCGACGGATTCTGTTTTTGTTTTTATGGGGGTTACGGAGCGACTGAGACAATCGCTGGTTTTGCCAATGAAACGGTAATAGATTTCGATGCGCATGACCGTTTCACCATCAATTATCTCTTTCTCGTGGACGATGATTTTCTCAATCAGCGTGTGGACCAGTTCCTCATCCAACTCCGTAATATTGGCATACGGGGCGACCAAAGCGGTGAAATCCTGTATGCCCTGCGTTTTAGTGGTTGCTTCGGTGAGAAGCGCTTGAATTTCTGCGGTGCGGGTTTTCAATTTCTTTGTTTTCGCTTCATACTTGGCAGATAGGGTTTGGTAGAGGTTATCTGCGAGTCGTCCGAACACGTTATCCTCGTAGATGCGCTGCATCAGCGTGGCCAGTTCGGACAGGCAGCGCTGGGCTGCGTCCAATTCTTTTTTCATGGCTTTCTGTTCGCTCAACTGCCCGGTCTGTGACAAGCTCATCAGATAGTCGGCATACGCATCGGCATCCTCGGCAACCAGCATGGCGTGGCGGCGGATGTCTGCCAGCACGATAGCCTTGACCTGCTCCAGCGAGATGTAGTGCGTGGTACACACCTTGCCGCCGTAGCGCCGATTGGCGTTGCAGCTGAATGTCCCCAACGACTTGCGGCGCTCGTCTTTTTTGCGGCTGCAAAACGCCA
>OJSE01000728.1_pt1 | contig 48064 bp, 43 predicted proteins | sample 1599351 | NCBI WGS metagenome assembly OJSE01 (sample SAMN04168656, study PRJEB22393) | human gut metagenome | biome: human gut microbiome; feature: stool | host: Homo sapiens | collected 2014-03-17 | reverse complement strand
AAGCTCCTATATAGTAGTTTATTAAAAACATACTATATAGGAGCTTTATTGTCAAGAGTTTATATGTCTTAATAGGTAAATTCCGTTTTTTTCAATTCTTCAAACTGGAAGTTATTAATCTACAATTTTAATCTATAGCCCATCTTCTTGCCCTTCGGACAAGAAGCATCCCTCGCTCAAAGAGCTCGGTCAATTCCAATTTGCCTTATCTATCATAATATCAGAAATAAGATAGAAATTTCCATAAAAATGCATTTATTTGTAAAAATTATACAATGGATTTTAGTGATAAAGATTAAAAATATATAAAATCACCAAAAAAGATTGACGATAAATTTTATCAGTGTTAAGATAGAAAAGGAGTTTGGAGAAAAACTTTAGCAAAATTGAAGTTGCTCAAAATATAAAACTGATTATATTTTTGCAACAGATATTAATTAGGGTAATAAACGATTGTCTTGCATACAGTTAGTTATGCATGGCAGCGATAAATATTTTTAGGCTGCTTATTTCCTACAATATCGGCAGTCGGTAAGGAGGGTTTTAGATAATGGCAAGATTTACATTACCAAGAGATTTATATCATGGAAAGGGTTCTTTGGAGGCTTTGAAGGACTTTGACGGAAAGAGAGCTATTGTCTGTGTCGGCGGTGGTTCTATGAAAAGAAACGGATTTCTTGACAGAGCGATAGGTTATCTTAAAGAAGCAGGTATGGAAGTAGAACTTTTTGAGGGCATTGAGCCTGATCCGTCAGTAGAAACTGTTATGCGTGGAGCGGAAGTTATGCAGAAGTTTAAACCTGACTGGATTGTTGCTATGGGTGGCGGTTCTCCTATTGATGCGGCAAAGGCTATGTGGATTAAGTATGAATATCCGGATGTGACATTTGAGGATATGTGTAAGGTATTCGGACTTCCAAAACTCAGACAGAAAGCACATTTCTGTGCGATTTCTTCTACATCGGGTACTGCTACTGAGGTTACGGCATTTTCTATTATCACGGATTATGAAAAAGGTATCAAATATCCGATTGCGGACTTTGAGATTACACCTGATGTTGCCATTGTAGATCCTGAACTTGCGGAGACAATGCCGGTTAAACTTGTTGCACATACAGGTATGGATGCCATGACTCATGCTATCGAGGCATATGTATCAACAGCAAATTGCAATTATACAGACCCGCTTGCTATATGGGCTATCAAGATGATACAGAAGCATCTTGTAAAATCATATAATGAGGATATGGAGAGCAGAGATCAGATGCATGATGCACAGTGTCTTGCTGGTATGTCATTCTCAAATGCACTCCTTGGAATCGTACATTCTATGGCACATAAGACCGGTGCAGCTTTCAAGAACGGACATATCATTCATGGTGCAGCAAATGCAATGTATCTTCCAAAGGTTATCAAATATAACAGCAAGGACGAGACGGCAAAGAAACGCTACGGTGAGATAGCTGATTATATGGGATTAGGTGGAAATAGTGATGATGAAAAGGTAGATTTACTTATCAAATATCTTCGCCAGATGAACGATGACCTTAATATTCCTCATTGCATTAAAAACTATGGTGAGGGCGGACTTCCGGCAGATGAAGGAATCGTGCCTGAGGATGAATTCCTTGAAAAACTTCACGATATAGCAGCAAATGCTATTCTTGATGCCTGCACAGGTTCAAATCCTCGTCAGCCGTCACAGGAGGAAATGGAAAAACTTCTTAAATGCTGTTATTACGATACAGAAGTTGATTTCTAAAAAAGTATCGAAAATCGACAAAATTAAAAAATTGTCGGATAAAAAATTTTATAGTTACAAAAATACCTTCTGAGCAGAGTATGGAAATTTCACATAGATCTGTTTAGAAGGTGTTTTTTATTATAATAAAGATAAGCAGGAATATTTATCGTAAAGTATTGACTTAGCAATAATCTATATTTTATAGTTATCTTATTGAAAAAATCATCATTTTTTCTGCTGATGATCCTTATGTGTCAGGACGAACAGAGAGCTAAGGCTATTTGGCAGAAATTAAAAAGGGGAAAAGAATGAAAAGATTAATTCAAAAGAAACTAAAAAAAACAAAAGAAAATTTATATTATATTTTGTCAGCACTTATGATAGGACTTATTGTAGGAGGCATTGATGCTTTATTTGGGCGTGTCCTTATTGCAATTACTGATTTCCGGGGAAGGTATATTCAAATTCTTATTTGGTTTTTGCCGATTGCAGGTCTGTTTATCTGTTGGATGTATCATCATTTTAATGAGATGAGTTTAAAGGGAATGACGCTTGTTCTTGAAACTGCCCAAGGAAAGAGGGCGGATATACCGCTCGCACTTGTTCCACTGGTTATGGTTGGAACATGGATTACTCATCTTTTTGGGGGAAGTGCAGGCAGGGAGGGAGTTGCAGTTCAGATTGGAGCAACATTGTCTCATTGGTTTGCACGCAGATTTAAGTTTGCTGATAATAGAACAATTTTGCTCATAGCAGGAATGGCGGCAGGTTTTGGCGGATTGTTCCAGACACCATTTGCGGCTGTGTTTTTTGCGATGGAGGTTGTCGTTACCGGAAAAATGTTATATCAGGCATTTTTGCCGTCATTGGTAGCGGCAGTTACGGCTTCGACATTTTCAAATGCACTTGGACTTGAAAAATTTGCAGTACCGCTTAAGCAGAGCTTTAACCTGTCAGAATCTAAGACTATGTTTTATATGGTTATTCTAGGTGTGGCATTCGGACTTACAGGGCGTGTGTTTTCAGTGCTGCTAAAAAGAGCTAAAGTGTTTATGGGGGAGAAACTTGCAAATCCATATAAAAGAATTGGATTTGTATCAATACCGCTTGCAATAATTCTTTTTGCATTTTGGAATGGTCGTTACTGTGGTCTTGGAACAAATCTTATATCACAGACATTTACAGGAGGAGAAATTTTTAGCTTTGACTGGATTATAAAACTGCTTTTGACAGTTATTACATTATCAATCGGATTTCAGGGCGGCGAGGTTACACCTCTGTTTTCAATCGGGGCCTCGCTCGGCTTCTGTCTGGGAAATTTATTTGGAATTTCGCCTGTATTGTGTGGGGCACTTGGATATGCAGCCGTCTTTGGAAGTGCGACAAATACCGTTATAGCACCGTTTCTGATAGGAATTGAAGTATTTGGGGCAAAAAATGCACTTGCGTTTGTGCTGGTGTGCAGTATAGCATATATCGTAAATGGAGACAGGTGTATTTATGGAGCACAGGGAAAATTAAGTAAATAAGCATCTATATGCCGAATTTATAGTCTTATAGGGAGATTGCTAATATTGAAAGAGATGTATATTTATGCTAACATAATATATTATAAATAAGCTTTTTAATACATCATGGACTTAAAAAGAAAGACGATGTATTATAAACCGATACAAAATTATAAATGTTGTGAAATATACTGTTTATATGCAATAAATAAAGTAAGGGTGAGATATATTGTTATTTGACAATGTACCACCCTTTTGTGCTTATGACATGATTTTATGGCAAATTAGTAAAAGGGATATTAAGGGAGATGAATTATTATGACAATACAGGAATGTTACGAAAAAATGGGAGAAGATTATCAGGAAATTCTTTCAAGATTTGGAAGTGAGGCAATGGTAAATAGATTTGCCATAAGTTTTCTGAATGATCCAAGCTTTGAACAGTTAAAAGAGGGGCTTGAGGAAAATGATGGAGAAAAGGCATTTCGTGCAGCTCATACTTTAAAGGGAGTCTGTTTAAATCTTGGTTTTAACGGACTGAATGAGCTTAGTTCAGAATTAACGGAGAAACTCAGAGGGCATAGTACGGAGGGTACAGAGCCATTATTTGAGGCTGTTAAGGAAAAATATGAGAGTATGATAGAAACGATAAGAGAACTTCAGAATGAGGGATAAACGACAACAGGAAATTAGTTGGCGGCTGTATTTTGCGTGAGGACAATAACAGGTTTTGCTGGTGTTATCATAAAGAGTTTAGGATAGAGCAGGCTTGACTGGAGTAGTCAGAAAGGAAAACATATATGAGGTATAAAATTCTTATTGTTGACGATTCATATATAAATAGAGAATTATTAAAAGAAATGCTTAAGGATGAATATGACATATTAGAAGCAGAAAATGGCAAAAAAGCATTGAAAATGATAGAACATAAGGAGCAGATAGACGGTATCCTTTTGGATCTTATTATGCCAGAGATTAATGGATTTGGTGTTATAGAGGAATTGTCGAAAAAAGGAATTATGAAGAAAGTTCCCGTAATGATAATTAGTTCGGAGATAAGTGCCGAAAATGAAAATATCTGTTTTAAGTATGGGGTATTTGACTTTATAGGACGACCTTTTAAGACATCGATAGTCCGTAAGCGTGTTCAGAACATGATAAATATATATGTTTATAAAAATCATCTTGAACAACAGGTTCAGGAACAGACTGCTGTTTTGAGAAAAGCATATGAAAAATTAGAGAAACAGAAAGAAAGAGTAGAAAAATTAAATAAAGACATTTTGGATATGCTTGGTACGATAGTAGAGTTTAGAAATCTTGAGAGTGGCGAGCATATTATGAGGGTTAAAGGATATACTAAGATTCTTGCCGAGAAGTTCAAAGAACTGTATCCTGAGTATAACCTTACGGATGAAATGATAGATAATATAGTCGAGGCAAGTGCTTTACATGACCTTGGAAAAATATCAATACCTGACAAAATTCTCTTGAAACCGGGCAGACTTACAAAAGAAGAATTTGAATATATGAAACTACATACGGTAAAGGGTTGTGAACTTATTCAGGCGGTTAATCTTGAACAGAGCGAGGAACTTAAACAGATATGTTATGATATAATCCGCTATCATCATGAGAGATACGATGGAAAAGGTTATCCTGATGGTTTAAAGGGGGATGAGATACCGGTATCAGCACAGCTTGTTTCGCTTGCCGATGTATATGATGCTCTCATAAATGAGAGATGTTATAAAGATGCCTTTTCTAATGAAAAAGCATTTAATATGATAATGAATGGTGAATGTGGAACATTTTCGCCAAAGCTTTTGGAAACTTTCAAACAGGTTCGTGATAAGTTTGAAAGGTTTGCAATCGAGGAAAGAAAATAAGAATTGTTGTTTAAAATAAGGGGGTGTTTCTTGAATTGCCTTCAAGAAACACCCACATTATGTTTAGCTTTATTTTGCCAAGTAATTATTTCTTTGAAAGATAATCATTAACATTAGCTACAAGCTCGTCTGCGTTAAGTCCGTGAACCATAGCAGCTTCTTCAAGTGATTCACCCTGAGCTGATGGGCATCCTATACAATGCATACCTGAAGCCATAAGGATAGCAGCGATACCGGCATCGACTTTAAGCATATCTGCAATTATCATATCTTTAGAAATTCTCTCTGTCATAATAGTCTGATCTCCTTTGAAAAAATATTATTAAAAACGAAAAAGCTACTGTACGGGAGAAAAACTCCTTTACCAGCAGCTTTATTTTACATAAAGTAAAAAAATTCGTCAATAGAAATCGTTGTTTTAAAAACAAGTTTCCGGATAAAATTACTCCTGTGAAATAGCACCTGAAGGGCATGTTCCTGCACAAGCACCACATTCGATACATGTATCTGCATCAATCTGGTAATGAGCATCTCCTTCAGAAATAGCGCCTACTGGACATCCGCCAGCACAAGCTCCACAGCTAACACAATCATCACTAATTACATATGCCATTTTGTTGTCCCTCCTTATTGATTTTGTGCATTCATTATAACGCAGTTTTTTATTTTTGACAACCCCTGAAAGCACTGAAAATAAAGGAAAAATAGTTAGTTTGAGTGAACTTTGGGTAGCGACATAATACAACTTAAACGAGCTTTTGCAAAGCATCATATTTTATAAGAGGTTCAAAATGTTCTTCAAAATAAGAAATACTTGCAGGAACATTTTTTAGCTGTGTGCCATATTCGTTGGCAAGATTGCATATTCTGTTAAATGATTCAGGTGATAAGCTGCCCTGCTGCATGATAAGAATATATTCCCCGGTTTTATCATTTTTATACAAAGTGTTCTCACTTGTATATATATGGTAAAGATTATCTGCTAATAATGAAATGTCATTTATCGATTTAAAGGAGAAAATCCTTGCGACATTTACCGGAACTTTTTTATCGGTGTTCTTTGGGCGTGGCTCCATACCCAATGCTTCTGACAATGAGATGAAGTCGGTGTTCCGGTCATATGATGAAGTTGGCTCAAGAGGTATTTCCTCGTCATCAGAGCTTATGTTGCCGGCGAGCTCATAAATATCCTCATCATCGTCAAAATCTGCTTCGTCATCATCATCAAATGTAAATTCACCTGCAGATTCATAATCTTCGCTATCAGGTGATTCTGAAAAAGTTGAAAATCTTGTGTCGAGTTCATCAGGATCTTCAACCTTTGTGATTAACAGAACTAGGGTATCAGGATACATTGGAATCGCTTCTATCATGAGTGGGATGTTTTCAGCTTCAAAGCCGAATTCGTAGGATGCCTGCTGCACCATGTCACGAAATAGAGCCTTGGCTTTATCTGTTCCGTATGCAAGTTCGCTGATACGAAGTTCTCTGTCGGATAAGTCTTTTTTATTGAGTGTACAACGGATTTGATTATCATTGATTTTTTCAATTCGCATAGGCTCACTCCCTTTCTAAACAAAATTTATTTTATAAGTATTCTTATAGTTAAATTATAGGTTAATATCGTGTTCAAGTCAATAATTTAAAGGCGGCAGAATACTTATTTTATCGTATATATAAGAGAAAAAATCACCATTTATCTGATTATGGGCAAAATAATTTTTACTCTCAACATCATTATATGATATGAGTGAGAGCGGAGTGTTTTAATAAGTAAGAATGTGTTTGTGAATATGATTTGTAAAAAGTTAATAATAAATACTAGAATTTTTTGCATATTTTTAAACACATTTTTGAAATCTTAGTAAATCTCATTAAATCACATTTTTTTCTGTGCAAATGTATCAAAAAATTGAGGACAGATTTGTTGATAATACGGTGATTTTTGTGTTGAAAATGTATAAAATGTCATCATATAATAGTCAGCACAGAGAGACGATCATTTGATTGGAGGTGAGTTTATAGGAAGAGGGCAAATGAAAAAATTTAATGTTGCCGGTTAGAGTCATATAGGCGGCACTGATAAAAAGAAAATTCATTTAATATTTATATACGATAAGGTTTGACAATGATATGCGTTTTACCAGATGCTTTTTTGAATCGTTGATCTGGAGATGGTAAAGGTGGACAGGGAAAATTGACGTTAAATCACAACAAGTGCTGCTGTTTGTATTTATAATGCGGACGGTGCCAGACAAATGCTTACAAAGCAGTCAGATAATTATATAGCTGTATGTCCATTTTAAAATTAGAAGTGACTTAGGAGGTTGGTAAAATGAGGAATGACTCAGAAGAGAGAGAGGATAGAACAACAGCATGGATTTTAGCTGAAGCTTCAAAGTGGTCATTATATGGGGTTGAAGTTAAGATAGATGGGATGTTTTATACGGGAGAAAGTTCTGAAGTAATTGATCATGTCAGAGAGGACAATTATTATATGGAAGATTATGTCAGTGATGACAAGGGTAAGATTGTGCAGGTCGAATTTAATCGTTTATAAATAAGGGGGTTGAAGCTTTATATTCGGATATCCCCACTCCATTATACATAGTATGAGTTGTAAGTTTTTATTGTAAAAAATGTCGGGTTTGTGTGTTACACAAACATAATATGTGCAGGAAAATGCACAATAATAATTGTGAAATGATGATAAACAAAAGTTAATATCAAATAAGAAAATGGTAATTAAAAAATGCAGCCTTTGTAACGGATGGGTTAAAAGGCTGCATTGTATGATTTTTATATGTGTCTTTACTCAAAAAAACATAAGTGATATACTGATATATGAGGATTATATCTGAATGAACGGAAAAAGAAGTTGTTGTTAGCTCTGAGGTGTGAACGGTAACAAAATATAGTTAAGAGGGTATGATAATCGAATTATAGAAAAATTAGTGATTATAAAAGAAAGGTATCGCTTATGAAAAATAAAAAATTAGTATTACCACTTATATTTACGGTAGGAATCTTTATTATAGTTGCGGCAGTTTTTATCATAAAGAAAAATATGCCGTGCAATGATTATATGAATCTCGCAGAGTATTACGGGGAAAGTGAAAAAGGTTATACGGTCATAGCTGAAGAAAATATAAATAAAAATAAAGCATTATATGAGGATGGACATATATATCTTGATGATGAATTTGTATCAGGAGTATTGAATAAGAGATTTTACTGGGATGCTAACGAAAATCTTCTTATATATACAACGGCGACATCTGTTATAAAAGCAGGACTTGACAGTAAGACATATGATATAAACAAAAGCAGCAATACTAAAGATTATGTTATCGCTAAGCTTAGGGGTGATAAACTTTATATTGCACTTGATTTTATTAAGGAATATACTGCTTTGGAATATAAGACATATAAAAATCCTAACAGAGTTGTACTGACATATAAATTTGGAGATAAGCAGAAATGGGTACAGGCAGATGAAGAGGCAAAGCTTAGATTTGAACCAAGTATAAAGAGCAGGATACTTATAGATGTAAAGAAAAAAGATAAATTAAGGATACTTGAAGAAAATACGGATAAAAGTGGATTTGATAAGGTGCTTTCGGAGAGTGGTGTTATAGGATATATCAAAATGTCGTCTTTAGGTGATACATATGAGTATGTTCCAAAGACTGATTTTGTTGAGGAGACATATCCGCATACACTTTTAAGTGGAAAAGTAAATCTTTTATGGCATCAGGTCACGACACAGTCTGCAAACGCAAATCTTACCAATGTGCTGTCCGGAACAAAGAAAGTCAATGTTATAGCACCGACATGGTTTGGAACAAGTGATAACAACGGAAATATATCATCTATAGCAAGTTATGACTATGTGGAAAAAGCTCATTCTATGGGGATACAGGTCTGGGGACTTTGCAATGATTTTGCACCGGATATGAAGATAGGAAAGGTTCTTAGCAGAACGAGCCGCAGGGAAAGACTTGAGAAAAATCTTCTTGCTGAGGCTATAAGATACAGTCTTGACGGAATAAATATTGATTTTGAAAATGTGAAGAAAGCTAACGGGGATGATTTTATCCAGTTTGTAAGAGAATTAGGAATAATGTGCCGCAACAACGGAATTGTTTTATCTATTGACAATTATCCTCCGGCAAGCTATTCAGCTTATTATAGCAGAAATGAGCAGGCTGCAGTGGCGGATTATGTTATAACTATGGCATATGATGAATTTTATTCCGGCTCTAAGGAGGCAGGACCGGTTTCATCTATCAGTTATGTAAGAAATGCTTCTGAAAATATATTGAAAGAAGTTCCTGCAAATCAGTCAATAATAGGTTTGCCGTTTTATTCAAGATTATGGAAAGAAACTACCAAAAACGGAGAGACAAAACTTTCATCAGAGGCGTGTTCGATGAAATATGCTGAGGAGCTGATAAGTGATGCAAAAGCAGAGCTTAAATGGAATGAACAGACGGGACTTGAATATGCTGAATATACAAAGGACAATGCTTTATATAAGATATGGCTTGAAAACTCAAAATCTCTTGCTATGAAACTTGAAACAGTAAATTCACATAAGATGGCTGGAGCTGCATTCTGGAAAGCAGGCATGGAGAAAAAGAATGTCTGGGATACAATAGAAAAATACATGGCACAGTAAAGTCATAAAATTAAACAGATGGCATATATAGTATGAGAAAACATAAACGCACATTTTGTATTTCAGCCGCACTGCAGGTGTGAAAAGTGCAATGCTGAGTATTGGCGTGGAATTGGAGTTTTATATGTATCTGTTAAAAAAATGTATTATATCACTATTTGTATGTACCGCCATATCAGGAGCAGTCATAAGTGTAGGTATGATGAAAAATATGCCTGTATTTAAAAATAGTGAAAAAAATGTTATAGTCATTGATCCGGGACATGGTGGCGGGGACCCTGGAAAAGTCGGCATTGACGGTTCACTTGAAAAGGACATTAATCTTGCAATATCCCAATATCTAAAAAAAGAGTTACAGGATAAAAACTATAAGGTTATCATGACAAGGGAAAAAGATACGGGGCTTTACGACGAGAGCGATACAAATAAAAAGATTGCAGATCTTCATAAAAGGATAGAGATAATGAATCAGTCAGATGTAAAACTTGTTGTGAGTATTCATCAGAACAGTTTTACAGGTGAGAGTTCAAAAGGGGCACAGGTTTTTTATCAGAGTACATCTGAGGAGGGAAAAAAATTTGCAGGGATAATGCAAAAAAAGATAGCATCATGTATAAATGATGGAAATCATAGGATAGAAAAAGCAAATTCAGATTATTATATATTAAAAAACAGCAGTCCTGTTGCGATTATCGTTGAATGTGGATTTTTGTCTAATCCGCAGGAGGCAGCACTTTTGTCTGATGATAAATATCAGAAAAAAATGTCATCAGCGATAGCACAGGGAATTAGTGAATATATTCAGAAGGAGGCTCATTAGATGAGTATGGATACAAAGGTTATCAAAGTAAATCCGGAAATGTTTGATGACGGGGAACTTAAAGAGGCTTGTGAGATATTAAAAAGAAACGGTCTTGTAGCGTTTCCGACAGAAACAGTTTATGGTCTTGGCGGTGACGGTATGCACAAGGAAGCATCAGCAAAGATATATGCGGCAAAAGGAAGACCATCGGATAATCCTCTTATAATACATATAGCAGACAGAAAAAGTCTTGACGAAATAGCATCAGAGGTTTCAAAAAAAGCAGAGAAGCTTATGGACGCTTTCTGGCCTGGACCGATGACACTTATCTTTAGAAAAAAAGAAAATGTCCCTATGTCAACGACAGGGGGACTTGAAACGGTTGCGGTAAGGATGCCGAGTCATCCGGTGGCAAGAGAGCTTATAAGACAGTCTGGAGTTTATATAGCTGCACCGAGTGCAAACACTTCGGGAAGACCCAGTCCCACAAAGGCAGAGCATGTTATAGAAGACCTTTCGGGAAAGATAGATATGATAATAGACGGCGGTAGTGTAGGTATTGGTCTTGAATCGACGATAGTGGATATGAGTGAAGATATACCTGTTATATTAAGACCGGGCTACATAACAAAGGAAATGCTTGAAAATGTAGTGGGTGAAGTGAAAGTTGACCCTGCCATCGTGGGAGAAGCACCCAAGAAAAATATTATTGCAAAAGCTCCGGGAATGAAATACCGTCATTATGCACCAAAAGGACAGATGACAATCGTAGAGGGTGATATTGATAATGTTGTGGCAAAGATAAATGAGCTTTCCAAAGAAAAAATTGCTGATGGAAGAAATGTTGCCGTTATTGCGACTGATGAGACAAAATACAGATATAAATACGGTACGGTAAAAAGTATCGGTTCAAGAAAAACTGAAGGTTCCATTGCAGCAGGGTTATATGATATACTAAGAGATATGGATCATATAGGTGCACAGGATATATATGCTGAGAGCTTTAGTGACGACAGACTTGGCGGAGCGATAATGAACAGGATGATAAAAGCTGCAGGGCATCATGTGATTCATGTATAAAACAGGACATCAAAATTATTTTAAGCCATAATGTAAATTTGTTAGTTCAGACAGAGCAGACGGATATATTGACATTATAGAATGAACGATAAAAGGAGAAGCTGATGAAAGGTTATGACAAAGTCATATTTGTGAGCAAAGGAAATACATTCAGCAGTCCTCTTGTTGAAGCTATTTACAGGGACAAGGCACCTAACTGGCTGCCTGAATCCATGTCAAGAGGAACTGTTGTACTGTTTTCAGAGCCGATAAATCCAAAAGTAAATGTTTTGTTGAGCAGTCATGATATAAATATAAGTAATCATGAAAACTCAAAACAGTTAGAGAGGGAGAATATTGGACAAGATACACTGATACTCACAATGACATTTAGCGACAAGTTAAAAGTAATAGAAGATCTTGGTGTATCAAACAATGTATATACGCTGGGAGAATATATAGAGGATGATGCGGATATATCAGATCCGTTCGACCCCGATGAAACATTATATGACAAGTTTTTTGAGGAAGTTGCAGAAAAGATTGAAAAGGTGATTTTACACATGGAAGCAGAGTATCATGAAAATGATGATGATGCCAAAGATGTAAATAATAAAGAGTTAAACAGTAAAGATATGGAGGTAAGTTAAAATGATAGCAATAGGAAGTGATCATGGCGGATATTGGCTTAAACAGGAGATTATGGCTCATTTAAAGGAACAGGGTGTAGAGTATAAGGATTATGGATGTTATGATGAAAAATCATGCGATTATCCTGTTTATGCAAAAAAAGTTGCAAATGCGATAGTGTCAGGTGAGTGTGAAAAAGGTATTCTTATATGTGGAACAGGTATAGGAATTTCTATAACAGCCAACAAAGTTAAGGGAATAAGAGCCGCTCTTTGCCATGATACATTTAGTGCACAGGCAACAAGAGAACACAATGACGCAAATATACTGGCAATGGGTGCAAGAGTGGTAGGACCGGGACTTGCATTAAAGATTGTCGATACATTTTTAAATACTGAATTTTCAAATGATGAGAGACATATCAGAAGAATAAATATGATAGAGGAAGATTAGGTGTAAACGGTAGAGATTAAATTCTTGACAGTATAAAATCATGGGAGTATCATTAGAAATATGTTAGAATAAAAGATTTTTATCAATGTATTTAATATTATACAGTATATGTGTATTGATTGTATTGATATGTAATCTTTTGAAAATAATTCACCCGATAAATTAGGGTTACGAAAGGAAGTATTGTTATGGCAAAAAAAGACATCGATTGGAATAATCTTGGATTTGGTTATGTAAAGACAGACAAAAGATATGTGTCAAACTTCAAGGATGGAGCATGGGATGACGGAGCACTTATAGATGATGATATGATTACTATCAGCGAGTGTGCCTGTGTACTCCAGTATGCACAGACTGTATTTGAAGGATTGAAAGCATATACTACAGAGGATGGCAGAGTGGTATGCTTTAGACCTGACTTAAATGCCTCTCGTCTTGCAGATTCAGCAAGCAGACTTGAGATGCCGGTATTTCCTGAAGATAGATTTGTAGATGCTATTGCTAAAGTGGTTGAGGCAAATATTGATTATGTACCACCATATGGTTCTGGTGCAACATTGTATATTCGTCCTTATATGTTTGGTAGTGATGCCATCATTGGTGTTAAACCTGCCAATGAGTATCAGTTCAGAGTATTTACAACACCTGTAGGACCTTACTTTAAGGGTGGTGCAAAGCCTATCACTATCCGTGTTAGTGACTTCGACAGAGCAGCTCCTCATGGAACAGGTCATATCAAGGCAGGACTTAACTATGCTATGAGTCTTCATGCAATAGTTGATGCTCATCAGAAAGGATTTGATGAGAATGTTTACCTTGATGCAGCTTCTCGTACAAAGATTGAAGAGACTGGTGGAGCAAACCTTATCTTTATCACAAAAGACGGCAAGTTTGTTACTCCTAAGTCAAACAGTATTCTTCCATCTATCACACGCCGTTCATTAGAGGTTGTTGCAAAAGATTATCTCGGAATGGAAGTTGAAGAGAGAGAAGTATATCTTGATGAAGTTAAGGATTTTGCTGAGTGTGGTCTTTGTGGTACGGCAGCAGTTATCTCTCCTGTAGGAAAGATTGTTGACCACGGCAAAGAAATCTGTTTCCCAAGCGGAATGGAGCAGATGGGACCAAAGACAAAAGAACTTTATGATACACTTACAGGTATCCAGATGGGCAGAATCGAAGCTCCTGAAGGATGGATAAAAGTTATCAAATAAATTTAACACTAATAAATTTTTTCACACACGGATTTGTGTCTGAGTACACTTGTCAAAAACCGATGTACTCAAAAATGTGTGTAGAAAAGAGTATTAAATTACAATGAGCAGAGGAAAAGTTTTCCTCTGCTCATTTATTTGTCTGATAAATAATTTTAATAGCTTATAAAGTGTGGGTTTTATAATAGGATGTTGGGGGCAAAAGGTATTTTGACCCAAACATAATATTATTATTTTACAAGTTTTATATCAGTGATAACAGGTGTACCGCTTCCTGAACCAATAGCACCGTTAAGTGTGATAGTATCTGAAGCACCCCAGTAACCGGACCATGCAGGACTGCTTACTCTGTAGCGGTTGTTTCCGAGACTTTCGCAATTACCGCTCCACATTGATGTGATTTCTCTTGAGAGAGTAAACTCGACCGTCCATCCTGATGTAAATGTTTTAGAAGTGTTGTTTTTGAGTGAAATCGTAACGATTCCGCCACTTCCCCAGTCACTTTCAAGTTTTACTGAGCCGGTTATGTCATCAGAATCTGATGGAGCGACTGTCGGAGCAACCGTCGGAGCAACTGTCGGAGCAACTGTCGGAGCAACTGTCGGGGCAACCGTCGGAGCAACTGTTGGAGCAATCGTCGGAGCAACTGTTGGGGCAACCGTCGGAGCAACTGTTGGAGCAATCGTCGGAGCAACTGTTGGAGCAATCGTCGGAGCAACTGTCGGGGCAACTGATGGGGCAACTGTCGGAGCAACTGTCGGAGCAACCGTTGGAGCTGCTGTTGCTGAGTTACCGTCAATATCAGATACAGTGAAGTTAATTTTTACATTGTTTAGTGTTTGATAGGATACATTGTTAAAGTATGCCTTATAATTTCCGTTTTCTACAGTGACATTATTTACATGTGTGTTTGCCCATACATTTATAAATGAGAAGTTAAATATCGGGCAGGTGAGTCCGTCATCAGAAGCTTTCTTTGATGTGTCATAGAGGAAAGTATCATTCTTCATTGAATATGCAGTGCTGTTTACCTCTATTGATGAGACTTTTATAGTTGCTTTATTAAAAGCAGAAGCATCTTCATCACCTGCATTTATGTCTCTTATGTAAAGTGAGCCTATGTTGCTTAACTGGCTCTGTGTTGCATCGAGACTGAGTGAGAATGTACCTCCTTTTGAATAAATATCAACATATTCGTCGCTGACTACTGACTGCCAGTTTGCTGTTTCAAGGAGATAGAGCTTAGCTCGTACATAATTGGCTTTTGGCACTGTTACCTCACATGAAGCACTGTAGCCGAGAGGGACTGATGCCGTGATTTTGCAAGTGCCTGCATTTACTGCCGTAACCTGTCCTTTAGAATTGACAGTTGCAACTTCTTCATCACTGGATTTCCATGTAATCTTGTCTTTGCTGTCAGCAGGTGTGAGAGTTGCATTGAGCTGTTTTTTCTCATCACCGATATTTATTATCATTGAAGTCTGGTCAAGTTTTATGCCGGTGGCAGTTGCCGATGAGGAGTCACCGTAAATTTCCATGATTGCATTGATAACTGACTGCTGTGTAACTTTGTATGAATATCTGTCAAATAAGCCGAAACCATAATTTCCGTTGTAGCCGTTGTCCCATGCAACAGGAATGATTCCGTACATATCTGAGTAATAACAGAATTTTTCGTAGTAGTCTGCACGGCAGGCAGCATTTTGCGAATCAAAGGCTGATTTGTCTATCGCACCAAATTCGCCGACTACTACCGGATAACCGTTTTCTACAAATTTTGTGTTCATTTTCTTTAACTGTGATGCCATATAGGATTCATCGCCCCAGCTTGCCACTTTGGAACTATTTGTAGCTTTTTCGCCCCACTGTGTGCAGGTTGATGATTCTGTACCACAGAAATCCCATGGGTCATAATAATGTACGGAAACCATTATTCTTTTCTGACCTGATGGAATTGAAGATGAAAGATATTTATCTGAAGGCATTTCAAATCCATAATTATCTGCCGTATAGTTGATATTTGTGTTCCAACCCGGAATAAGAAGCCATCTTTTATCGTTGTTGCCGCCTGATTTTCTGACTGTATCAACAAAAATCTGATTATAAGCATTTATATTTGCATATGCATTATAAGAAGGATTTCCATATGTACCGTCAAATTCTTCATTCATTGATTCAAATATAAGATGCTCGTCGTAGTTTTTAAATGTGTCGGCTATCTGCTCCCAGCAGGCTTTGTATTTTGCCTTAATCTTAGTCTGTTCACCATTTCCGCAGAGAAGCCAGCCGCCTGAAACAGTCGTATATCCGTCACCGTGCATATTGACTATGGCATAGAGTCCGTTGTCAACACACATATCGACAACCTGTTTAACTCTGTCGAGCCAAGAGGAATCAATTTTATATCCGTTGCTGTCATCAATCATGCTAAGATATGACACTGGGATTCTGATTGACTTAAATCCTGCATCTTTTACCGCAAGGATAAGTTCCTCGTTAATCTTTGGATTGCCATAGGCTGTCTCGTTTGGTGTTCCGTTTGAGGATGCTTCAAGCTGGTTTCCAAGATTCCAGCCTGCTCCCATTGCTTTGGTGATCTCTGTCTGATTAAGATTGTTGAATGATGATGCTGAAACAGTCTGCACATTCTTCTCCGGAATACAAACTGTTGTGGCGATCATGGCTGCTGATAATAATACAGCCATTACTTTTTTGCGAAGTCGCATAAATTTTCTCCTTTCATGTTAAGTGCTTGTTTTTCAATACAACATAATAATATCCTTTTTGTGAAATATTTGCAATTATTATTCACAGAATATTAAAGATTTCGTCACAATTACTATAATAAATGCTGGTTTAGCAAAAAAATACTGTTTAAATTTGTGCAATATCGCTATTTCGATTTACAAAAAGTTCAATTTATTTACAAAAATGTTAAAAATTCTATATATTGTTGCTTTCTGTTTTTTGTATTATAATAATGTGATGCAGGAGTCAAAAGCAGAAAGAAATATGACAATCCATCAAATCAGTTGAGGAAAAATACCTTTTGACACTAAAAAGTATGATGAAAAATTTAAAATAGATCTGAAAGGAGATATTTCCTAATGAAGAAAATAGTTTTAACCGGTGGTGGAACAGCCGGTCATGTCACACCCAATATTGCACTTATACCGGAGCTTAAAAAAGCGGGATATGAGATTTATTATATCGGTTCTTATGAGGGAATTGAGAAGAAACTTATAGAGAGACTGGGAATACCTTATTATGGGATTTCAAGCGGAAAACTTCGCAGATATATTGATCTTAAGAATATCAGCGACCCATTTAAGGTATTAAAAGGATTTGCACAGGCGAGGAAACTTCTTAAAAAGATTAAGCCTGATGTTGTATTTTCAAAGGGAGGATTTGTATCAGTTCCCGTTGTTGTTGCAGCAAAATCAAGAAAAATTCCATGTATAATACATGAGTCAGATATGACACCGGGACTTGCAAATAAGATATGTATTCCATGTGCAGTGAGAGTATGCACAAATTTCCCTGAGACACTAAAGCATCTTCCTGCGGAAAAAGCTGTACTTACGGGTTCGCCTATAAGGGAGGAACTTTTTAAGGGAGATAAAGAAAAAGGACTTAAATTTTGTGGATTTGATAATTCAAAACCGGTTATTCTTATAATAGGAGGAAGTCTTGGAGCAGTTGCCGTAAACAATGCGGTAAGAGGGATACTTCCGGAACTTTTGAAGAAATTTCAGGTAATACATCTCTGCGGAAAAGGAAAGAAAGATGACTCACTTGTAGGTACAAAAGGTTATGTGCAGTATGAGTACATAAGTGAGGAACTTCCTGACCTTATGGCGGCTTCTGATATAATGATTTCAAGAGCCGGGGCAAATGCCATATGTGAGATACTTGCACTTAAAAAGCCTAATATACTCATACCATTGTCTGCACAGGCAAGCCGCGGTGACCAGATATTAAATGCGGCATCATTTGAAAAACTCGGTTACAGTATAGTTATTCAGGAGGAGGAAGTTACCAATGAAAAACTTCTTGCCGCCGTAAATGAGGCATTTGACAATAAAGAAAAGTATATAGCTGCAATGAACAAGAGCCAGCTTAACAATTCAATAGAAAAGATAGTTGGTCTGATAAACAGTGCCGCTAAGTAATCATTGTTTGGCTGAAAATGGAATAGCGGTACAAAGTAAGAAATGCAAGACTGAACTGTTACTAGCAAGTAGAGTATTTTGCGAATATTATTGACTTTGAGTGGCACTGCCATGCAAAAGGACGGTATAGAATGGAGGATTGAAATGAGCAATGGTTCGATACCAAAAGACCCGGTGATGCTGCTTAGTTATGTGAATACGCAGCTTAGGGATTTTTACCCTGACATTGAAGAAATGTGCAAATCACTTGACATTGACAGGGAAGAACTTGAAAATAAACTTGCTGCCATCGATTATAAGTATGATGGCAGCATGAACAAGTTTGTTTAGAAAGTCATGGGGTTTCCGGTTACATCGCGTGACACCCACATTGACATTCCGGGACCGTGATTTCCGAATGGTCTTGTGTGGAAACCGAATTTTTCATAGAAACTTTCACGATGGTAGGCTGCCATAAGGCTTACCATTACGGTTTCCCCTGCCACTACATCTTTTTGTATGTAGTCAAGTTCACGGCGTATAAGTTCCGTACCTATGTGATGTCCCTGATAGTCCGGGTGTACGATTACATCTGTTATGAAATATGTATAGCCGCCGTCACTTACGATGCGTGCCATACCGACAGGTTTATTGTCACAGACTGCTACGCAGAGATAAAATGAGTTTTTAAGGGCAATTGCTGCCCTTTTTTCAGTTACATTTATCCAGTTTACTGATTTTCTGAGTGCATTATAATCTTCAACGCTTATATTGTTTACATATGTTATCTTAGTTTCTTTGTTCATAATGTTTGTTATCCTTTTTTGGTTTATATATAAATATTTGGCTGCTATTTTTAAACATCAATTTTATAGACTTTCATTGTATTTGATTTTATGTTTGTATTTGCAAATCAATATTACAGACATTTCCGACTGTTACTTGCAGCATCGTATGTTTAAAAAGCAGTCTTTTTGTTTCTTAATATATTTTACCACAAGTATAATATTTTGGGTTAGTCTTATTTGATATTCTGTCATAAAAAGAAAATTTGGCAAACAATGAACAAGCTCGTTATATGCAGATACTCTTTTTATGCCTGAACAGTTGCTAAGATGTAATATTTTTAGATGCAGTTGAATAAAATATTATTGCATATGAATTATATATCAGCGGGGCAATTTTTACCCTGACAATAAAATTAGACATTTGCGAAACTATCATAATCTCACAGTTAACACAACATATAATTAGTTTCGCAATCATCTATGGCAATTAAATAAATTTAAGGAGATTTCTATGGAACTTAAAACCGCACAGATAACTTCAAATCAGATAGTTTGTCACAGTGATACACAGATTACATTGGAAAATGATATGAATGTTCCTGACAGCAAACCCGATATAGATAAGATAATTAAAATAGAGGGAAATATTTTATCTAATTCGGTTGTGGCACTTGACGGCAGGGCAGGCATAAAAGGAACCCTTGATTATTTTATTTTATATACGAGCAGTGACGATATTGTTCCAGTACATAATCTTTCCGGAAGTATAAATTTTGATGAGTCGGTAGGGCTTGATGAGGTTTCGGAGGGAGATGATATTGACTGTCATTTTGAGATTGATGACTGTCAGGCAAACCTTATAAATTCAAGAAAACTGAGCATAAATGCCATTATAGGGATACATTGCTGCAAGCCGGTGAGCGATAATTATGAGGCAGTGTCATCACTTTCGGACTCTGAGGATATAGGAATGACGGATTCGGAGGGATTATATTCAAAGTTAAAGAATGTAGCATATACACATCTTGTTATCAGCAAAAATGATATACATCGTATTTACGAGGAGATAAATCTGCCGAAAGCAAAACCGAATATTGATTCAATATTGTATTATAATATAAGACCTCTTAACATCCAGACTAAAGTTGTCGAGGATGGTGTAAGACTTATGGGGGATTTGAATATTTTTGTTTTATATACTCCTGAAAATGAGGAGCGGAGCCTTGAATATTTTGAGACAGAAGCGGCTTTTGACGAGATTATAAACTGTAATAACTGCAATGAGGATATGATTCCTGATATTGATGTGAGTGTCGGCAGCAGGGAGCTTTCAGGAAAGCCTGATGAGGATGGTGAAAACAGGATAATAAGTTTTGAGCTGACACTGAAATTGCAAATGAAGTTTTATGAGAATAAAGAAACTCAGATACTTGACGATGCTTATTCAACGGCAATGGAGCTTGAGCCGGTAAGAAAGACTATGTCACTAAACAGGCTTATTATGAAAAATCAGAGTGTTTTGAGACTTTCTGAGCAATTTAATATAGACAATCAGGATAAAATACTTCAGATATGCAATACAACGGGAAAGATAACGATTGATGAACAGCAGGTTGTAAAAGACGGGATACAGCTTGACGGCGTGATGCAGCTTGATGTTTTGTATATGACGGAAAATGATTCAAATCCTTTATCTATCGAAAAGGTGGTAATGCCGTTTCGTCATGTTATCGAGATTGATGGCCTTAGTCCTGAATGTTACTATGAATTGCAATTTGAGATAAACAACATAAATGTTATGATGCTTGACAGTTCGGAAATTGAGGTCAAGGCAAATATAACATTATGTGCCATTGCTTTTTCAAATTTTGAGGAGAATTATATTTTTGATGTAAATATTGAACCACTTGATTTTGAGCGGCTTCATAAACTGCCCGGAATAGTAGGTTATTATGCGATAAAAGATACACCGGTGTGGGATATTGCGAAAAAATACCGCACGACCGTTGAGAGTATCAGCCAGCTAAATGATTTAAGTGGTGACATAGTCCATAAAGGGGAAAAACTGCTCCTTTTAAAAATGGTTGAGGGCATATAATTTGACATATTTAATTGCATAAATAATGTATATAGTGTAAAATAAATGCAGAAGCGAGTTAAGTTTTGAAATGGATTTAGCCCTGCTTCTGTATTTTTGTAGTTATTTTTCATTTACAGGTCTGATACGGAATGTCAGGACTTGTTAATGGCTAAGTAACTCTTGTGTCCTGAAAGGAGGATTTATGCGTATGAGATATGACATTATTATAGTCGGTGCAGGCCCTGGAGGTATTTTTGCATCATATGAATTGGTTAAGAAAAATCCTGAGATTAAGGTTGCCGTATTTGAGACAGGTCATTCACTTGAAAAGAGAGTCTGCCCTATTGACGGCGATAAGATAAAAAGCTGTATAAATTGTAAAAGCTGCTCTATAATGAACGGTTTTGGCGGGGCGGGTGCTTTTTCAGACGGTAAATATAATATAACAAATCAGTTTGGCGGTACTTTATATGAATATATAGGAAAAAATAAGGCGCTCGACCTTATGTATTATGTAGATGAGTTAAATCTTAAATATGGCGGTGAGGGTACAAAACTTTATTCGACAGCCAATACAGAAATAAAGAAACTCTGTGTTCAGAACGGTCTTCATCTTCTTGATGCGTCTGTACGCCATCTTGGAACGGATAAGAATTATGTTGTTCTCGAAAATCTTTATGCAGAACTTAAAGACAAAGTAGATTTCTATTTTGACACGCCTGTAGACAGTGTTTTACAGAATGGTGACGGTTATCTTATAAAGACGGCAAAAGGTGATTATCAGTGTGATAAATGTATCATATCAGCGGGAAGAAGCGGAAGTAAATGGATGGAAAAAGTCTGTTCAGAGCTTAATATTCCGACAAAATCAAACCGTGTTGATATTGGTGTCAGAGTTGAACTTCCGGCAGAAGTATTTTCACATCTCACGGATGAACTTTACGAGAGCAAGATAGTTTACAGAACAGCGAAATTTGAGGATCTTGTCCGTACATTCTGCATGAATCCGCATGGTGTTGTAGTAAATGAAAACACAAACGGAATAGTTACGGTAAACGGTCACAGTTATGAAGACCCAAGCAAACACACTGAAAATACAAACTTTGCACTTCTCGTTGCAAAACATTTTTCAGAGCCGTTCAGAGACAGCAACGGATATGGAGAGAGCATAGCAAAACTTTCAAATATGCTGGGCGGCGGTGTCTTAGTGCAGAGATTTGGTGACCTTATAAGAGGAAGACGAAGCAATGCAACTCGTATAGCTGAGGGATTTGTGACACCTACGCTTTCGGCAACTCCGGGTGATTTAAGCCTTGTAATGCCAAAGAGAATACTTGACGGCATTATAGAAATGATATATGCACTCGATAAGATAGCACCGGGAACAGCAAATGATGATACGCTTCTTTATGGTGTTGAAGTCAAGTTCTATAACATGGAAGTTGAGATAGATGAAAACCTTGAAACTCCGCTTAAAGGACTTTATGTTATAGGTGACTGCAGCGGTGTAACACATTCATTGTCACACGCATCGGCAAGTGGAGTTCATGTTGCAAGAGCGATTGCAAGGGCAAATAAATAAACAATAAAAATGAAATGAGGAATAAAGATGGCAGAAAATTATTCATTTTTTTCAAATAAGAAATGCGAGTATTTTCCATGCCACAAAGTATCAGATGAGATAGCAGAAAAGGACTTTAATTGCCTTTTCTGCTATTGTCCTTTATATCTTAAAGAAAAGTGTCCCGGAAATCCTGTTTACTTTGTGACGGCAAATGGAGAAAAGATAAAAGACTGTTCAGAATGCACTTTTCCACACAGGGCGGCAAATTATGAAGAGGTGCTTAAGTGCCTTATGTCAAAAGATGAAATGCTTGAAGTGGATATAAGTGAGCTGATTGTGGATATGGAGACGGAAATAGAACATTCATGTGGATTTGAGTCAATGGATGCGGAGATGAAAAGACAGCATAAGGAGATAATAAATGCAGCATATGATAAATTTTTCAGTGAGAAAAAAGTAAAAGTCATTCTTAAACAGATTGACGAAAGTGTGGTGACAACCGCTGGATTTGTATTTGGAGAGCAGACAATAGAATGTAACGCACTGGAAAAAATGAATGTGGCGTACGGCGACATAGACAGTGCTTATCTGTACGCATTTGGAATAAAGGATATTGATGAAAAAGTGTTGGAAGAAAGTTCACTTCTTGAAAAATATTATGTCGAATGTCTGATGATAGCGGCAACAGATGTGTTGAGAGACTGGATTAGAAGTTATATAGAAAGAAAGCACAGCGTAAGGCATAAAAAATATGTGACGTATTCATTTGGACCGGGATTTTATGGGATGGATATATCAGCGGTGCCAAAACTTGTGAAAATAACGGGGGCAGAGAAAGTGGGTGTGTCAGTTGATAAAAGCGGAAATATGCACCCGGCAAAAAGTTGTGTTGGGATTTATCTTGTGACGAAGAAAGAGTATGGGGAGAGGATAAAGGATTGTGCATTTTGCGTGGGAAACAAAGGTGGATGTGCGGTATGCAGGGGAAGATAGGAGAAAATTGTTTTTGGCAGAATAAGTTATCTTACAATGCAAATGAGTATAAAACATATCTTCTTGGTCTGGTTTTTTATAAATATTTATCAGATTCGTATTTGTCAAAGGCATATGATTTGATGAACGATGAGAAGCCGGACAGCCTTGAAGAAGCACAAGAAAAGTATTTAGCACATTATTTTGAAAGGCTCTTAAAGGTTTTATGCCTGATTGGATTGGGGAGTTTTATGCCTATTATCAGTGGTATTATAATGTGTCAAGTGAGGAAACGATAAAAAAAGTTCCATTGAGTTTTTTGAAAAAGGCTTATTATGGATTACATGATTTGGAACTTGAATTGGCAGTACAGAAAGTGAGGTAAAATTATGGAGATAATTTGTTTTCACAATCCTGATGAGGAAAATGGTTATTTAAGTAATTGGTTTCATTCAGATTTTTCTATTGATGAAATTGAATTTTCATCGATGGAGCAGTACATGATGTATAAAAAAGCTGTTTGCTTTTCTGACAAAAAAATAGCAGAAGAAATTCTTTCAATAAATGATGTTGCAGAAATTAAAAGATTAGGACGGCAGATTTCAAATTATAATGAGAATATTTGGAATGGAAAGAGACAGATTATTGTGTACGAGGGACTTTTGGCAAAATTTTCTCAGAATTATTCACTTAAAAAGATGTTAAAAAACACAGGTGATGCAATGCTGGCGGAATGTGCCGTGAGAGACAAAATATGGGGGATAGGATTGTCTATGAGTGACCCCAAAAGATTAAACATTGACGAGTGGAGAGGTCAAAATCTGCTCGGATATGCACTGATGCAGGTTAGGGAGAAATTATAGTAGAATGAAAAGCAGGAAACTCTTAGTTTATATTAGAGGATAAATGTTTTCATGGAGAGGAGCATTTTTATGACTGAAAAAATTGGAATAGGAATACAGGAATTTGATGAAATCAGGGATGGTAAATGTTTTTATATAGATAAGACATATTTTATTCGTGAATGGTGGGAGAGTAAAGATAAGGCAACGCTTATTACCCGTCCGAGACGATTTGGGAAAACTCTTAATATGAGTATGCTTAAACAGTTTTTTTCAGTAGATTATGAAGATAGAGAAGATTTGTTTGAGGGACTTTCAATATGGGAGGAAAAAGAGTACAGGCAGTTGCAGGGAACATATCCTGTGATTAGTCTGTCATTTGCGAATATAAAAGAAAAAAATTTTCCGATGACAAGAAAGAAAATATGTCAACTGATTACAAAACTTTATGAAGAATATTCATTTCTTTTGTTTACCGGTTTGCTGGGCGAGGCGGATAAAAGATATTTTAGGCGGGTCTCGGAAAATATGGATGACAGTGATGCTTCTTTGTCTTTGTATCAGTTATCAGACTACTTGTATCGTTATTATGGTAAAAAAGTAATAATTCTTCTTGATGAATATGATACGCCTATGCAGGAGGCATATGTAAATGGATTTTGGGATGAGTTGGCTTCATTTACAAGAAGTCTGTTTAATTCTACATTTAAAACTAATCCATATCTTGAAAGAGCGATAATGACAGGAATAACAAGAGTGAGTAAGGAGTCGGTTTTTTCTGATTTAAACAATCTTGAGGTGGTTACAACAACATCAAACAAATATATGACGGCTTTTGGTTTTACTGAGGAAGAAGTATTTAATTCGCTTGAGAAATTTGGATATGGGGATAAAAAAGAAGAAATTAAAAAATGGTATGATGGGTTTGTGTTTGGAAAAATAACAGATATTTATAATCCGTGGTCTATTTTAAACTTTCTGGATAAAGGAAAGATAGATACATATTGGGCAAATACCAGTAGTAATGGATTGGTAAGTAAACTTGTAAGAGAAGGAGATGCAGATTTAAAATCCGTTTTTGAAGAATTGTTAAAAGGCAAAAATATATTGTGTCCTATTGATGAGCAGATAGTATATAATCAACTGGATGATGATTCGGAAGCAGTCTGGAGTCTTTTGCTAGCAAGTGGTTATTTGAAAGTAGTTTCTATTGAAAAAAAAGTAGTTGGAAAGAGACAACTGTATGAACTTTCACTGACAAATATGGAAGTCTTGGATATGTTTTATGATATGGTGAGAGGTTGGTTCAAAAAGTCAGCAGGAAACTATAATGCGTTTGTAAAAGCATTGTTAATTAATGATGTTGAAGCAATGAATGAGTATATGAATGTGATTTCTGAGGAAATATTCAGCAATTTTGATGTTGGAACAAAACCTTCAAAACTACAGCCGGAGAGATTAGTCTCATGCTACGACTGTAATGGAGTAGCTAATGGCTCAAGTTTGAACGATAGTTCAAACTTGTATGCGATGACTAGCAAGTCATCGCGTTTTTACCATGGGTTTGTATTAGGGCTGCTTGTTGATTTGGCAGAGGACTATATTGTGACTTCAAATCGTGAGAGTGGTTTTGGGCGGTATGATGTAATGATAGAGCCAAAAGATAGGAGTAAAGAGGCTTTTATTTTGGAGTTTAAAGTCTATAATCCAAAAAAGGAAGACTCTCTGGAAGAAACTGTAGAAAATGCTCTTATACAGATTGAAGAAAAGCAGTATGAGACAAATCTGAGTGCAAAAGGAATACCAATAGATAATATTAAAAAGTATGGTTTCGCATTTAAGTGCAAAAAGGTTCTGATAGGGTGCAAGGATTAAATAAGGATGAGATACTTTAACTTGGGAACAGCGTAAGCTGGGGGAATGGGGAAATTTTTACTATGGAAAAAGTTGTCCAAAGTGGTCGGTAACAGAGGATGCAACTATTCCGTGTATAAGATACGGAGAACTTTATACAAAATTTGGAGCAAAAATTGATACGGTTTATTCGTACACAAATATGCCGATTGAAAATCTAAGATTTAGTAAAGGTACAGAGGTATTGATACCACGAGTAGGTGAAAATCCAATGGATTATAATCACTGCACATGGCTTTCTATGCCGGATGTAGCGATTGGCGAAATGATTTCAGTTTTTAATACCGACAACAATCCATTGTTTACGGCAACCATGTTTAATGCTACTTTGCAAAAAGAATTTGCCATGAGAGTGGAGGGAGGAAGTGTAACTAATCTTTATTTTGAAAAACTGAAAAATATAGAAGTATTATTTCCGTCTAATGATGAGCAAGAAAAGATTGTGACATATTTCGATACCCTCGACCACCTCATCACTCTTCATCAGTGTAAGTGTAAAAGTTGTAAAAAGTATTATAAATGCACAAGAAAATTAAAATAATTGGTATCTTATTGAAGAAAAATTTATATTTGTTATAATAAATATAAGAGTAACAGACAATAAATTTTATGTGTAAAGGTTGTGTCTATTATGTTGGCTATGTATGATGAGAAAGAAATATTGCGTGAGTATATAGAGTATGAAAAATATCATGCAGCAAAAGAAGCAGCAGAAGAAGCGGCAAAAAAAGCAGCACAAGAGGCAACAAAAAAAGCAACAAAAGAAGCAAAAGAAAATGCAATAAAAATGATAAAAGCAGGGAAGTTATCAATAGAGGATATACCGCAGTTTTTTACAAGTCTGACACCAGAGGATATAAAAGAAATCGAGAAAGAGTTGATGCAGACAGTGTAGAGAGTGGGATGAAGTTAAGGAGAGGTGATGTTTTGGAGAATAGAAATACGATAATGGATAGGTTAAACGAAACGGATATAGCAAAATATACGATTAAAGATAGTGTCTTTACAAATCTGTTTCAGGACAAAAAGTATCTTATACAATTATATAAGACAATACATCCGGAGGATAAGGATGTAACTGAAGCTGAATTAAAGGATATAACAATTCATAATATATTAACGGATGATATTTACAATGATTTGGGATTTCTGGTAGGAGACCGGCTTGTTATATTAGTGGAAGCACAATCAACATGGACAGAAAATATCGTGATAAGAAGTTTGATATACTTAATGACAACATATCAGGATTATTTTAAAAGAACAAAGCAAAATCTTTATGCAAGCCGAAAAATAAAGATGCCAAAGCCTGAATTATATGTGATTTATACAGGAGAAAGAAAAGACCATCCTGAATATATCAGCTTATCAGATGAGTTTTTCGGAGGACATACCGGATTTATTGATGCAAAAGTTAAGGTATTATATGGAACGGATGAAGATGATATTATAAGCCAATATGTGACATTTACAAAGGTTTATAATGAGCAGATGAAACAGTATGGAAGAACAAGGGAAACAATCATGGAGACAATTCGCATTTGCAAGGATAAAAATGTATTAAGAGAATATTTGCAAAGCAGGGAAAAGGAGGTTGTGTCTATTATGTTAGCTATGTATGATGAGAAAGAAATATTGCGTGAGTATATAGAGTATGAAAAATATCATGCAGCAAAAGAAGCAGCAGAAGAAGCGGCAAAAAAAGCAGCACAAGAGGCAACAAAAAAAGCAACAAAAGAAGCAAAAGAAAATGCAATAAAAATGATAAAAGCAGGGAAGTTATCAATAGAGGATATACCGCAGTTTTTTACAAGTCTGACACCAGAGGATATAAAAGAAATCGAGAAAGAGTTGATGCAGACAGTGTAATATATATGAGGTGTAAAATAAGATTTTTGGATAGGTTAAAGTTGAAATATGAGAGGAAGAAGTTATGGCGGAATTAGAGGCGGTTATAGAAAAACGATTGATCGAGCAGCTTTGTACGGGAGAGTCCCAGTGGACATACAGACCGGATATAAGAACGGAAGAACAGTTATGGGACAATTTCAAATATATATTAGAACAGAATAATAAGGCTAAATTAAATGATGAACCGCTTAGTGATTCTGAGTTTGCCAAGATAAAAAATGATCTTTCACATGCCTCCTTTTATGATGCTGCAAAATGGCTTGTGGGTGAGAATGGAAAGGTTTATGTTCATGTTCAGCGTGGTAATGATGTATTGCATCTGCTCGTTATGAACAATGAACATGTTGCCGGTGGAACAAGTGTGTATGAGGTGATAAATCAATATCAGGCATTTGGAGCGGATGACGAAGAAACCAGAGACAGAAGATTTGATGTGACTTTGCTTATAAATGGAATCCCTATGATTCATATTGAATTAAAAAATAAAAATCATTCTTATATGGATGGGTTCCGTCAGATTAAAAAGTATATCAGTGAGGGTAAGTTTCATGGGATTTATTCTAATATCCAGATGTTTGTTGTCAGCAACGGAGTAGATACTAAATATTTTTCAGCGGCAAGAGATACCGAGTTAAATAAAAAGTTTATAACAGGATGGATTGATGAAAATAATGTGCCTGTGTGTGAGTATCTTGATTTTGCAAATTCAGTATTAAAAATACCGGAAGCACATGAGATGGTGACAAAATATACGGTGCTTGATAATGATAAACAGAAACTTCTTATACTCAGACCTTATCAGATTCATGCAATAAGGGCTATGCGTAATGCCTCAAAGAAAGGGATTTCAGGTTTTATATGGCATACTACAGGTTCGGGAAAGACCATGACTTCATATAAAGCGACTAGAAATCTTTTGATGGATATTCCTTCGATTGAAAAAACAATATTTCTTATTGACAGAAAAGACCTTGATATGCAGACAAAGATGGCTTTTCAGTCTTATGCGGATAATGACACGATTGATGTTGATGACACAGAGTATGTAGATACACTTATAAAGAAATTGTCAGACGGAAACCGTCAGATGATAGTTACTACAAGGCAGAAGATGCAGACTATGGTTAATAAGCGTTTGAAAGAGGGAACAAAAGAGTATGAGAGGATAAAAAAATTAAAGGTTGCCTTTGTGGTTGATGAATGTCACCGTGCAGTTACACCTGAAACTAAAAGGATTTTAGAACGATTTTTTGTAAATTCACTGTGGTATGGTTTTACGGGAACTCCGATTTTTAAAGAGAACGGTTATGAAAGAAAAGGGGATCTTCCGCAGACTACAGAAGAGTTATATGGAAAACTTCTTCACAGTTATACGATTAAAGAGGCTATACATGATGAAGCTGTACTTGGCTTTATGGTTGAAACGCTTGGACATAAGGATAAAGATACTGATGAATCCGTGTATGAAGATAAAAAACATATGAGAAGTGTGCTTGATGTTATATTGAATCAATCATACACAAAGTTTGGCATGGAAAAAGGAAAAGGCAGAAGTTATGAGGCAATATTGACAGTAAAATCTATTGCTATAGCTCAAAAGTATTATGACCTGATTAATGAAATCAAACAGGAAAATGACGAATTAAAAATATGTGAAAAAGTAAAAAAGGCATTGCCTGATTTCCCTAAGTTTGCAATTACATATTCTGTGTCGGAAAATGAAGAAGCATCAAAAGTAAATCAGGATAAGATGCAAAAATCACTTGATGATTATAATCAAATGTTTGGAACAAGTTATAAGGTAGAGGGCATCAGTGCATATAATGCAAATCTTAATGACCGTCTTGCGAGAAAGGAAAAGAGGTATTTAGAGAGAAGTCAGCAGCTCGATATAGTCATAGTTGTAAACAGGCTTCTTACAGGATTTGATGCACCGTGTCTGTCAACAATTTTTATTGACAGGCAGCCTATGAAACCTCAGGAGATAATACAGGCTTTCTCAAGAACAAACAGACTTTTTGATGATACAAAACAATATGGACAGGTTGTTACATTTCAGTCACCGGATGAATTTAAAGAGGCGATTGACTGTGCATTGAGGATGTATTCTCTTGGAGGTGACGGAGAGACTCTTGCTGAGGATTTTGAGGATGTTAAAAAGTCATTTTCAATTTCGATAAGGGCTATTCATGGTCTTGCAAGAAAGCCTGAGGATATAGCTTTATTATCTAAAAAGCAGAAAAAATCATTTGTCAAACTGTTCCGTGACCTGGATCATGATTTTGCTCATCTGAAAGCGTTTTCTTCATATGATGATAAAATGTTGTCAGATTTTGAATTTTCGGAAGATGAATATGAAGATTATGCAGCAATGTATAAAAATGTGATGGAAGAACTTAGAAAACCTGATGACGACGAAATAGATGTTGAAGATGTGGTATTAGATGATTATGATCTGATAGCATACAATAAACTTCGTATTGATTTCGATTATATCATGGAATTATTACAGGGGGTTTTAGAGTCGATAAATCAAAATAAAGATGGTTTTACGCAGTCAGATTTTCAAGCCAAAATAAGTGAGATTAGAGAGATGGTTGACGAATTTTCTAAGGATAACCAAAAAGTTGGTGAAATGCTGCATATGCTTATCACTGATATTGAAAATGACAGGGAAAAATATCTGGGACAGGATGTGTCTGTTATTTTCAATAAGATGCGTTCAGATATTATTGATAAAGAAATTGATAATTTTACAAATAAATGGTTTTTGAACAGGGAAGATGTAAAATTTGGGGCATACCATTATAAAAACGGAAAGCCCGAAAATGAAAGCGTTTTAAAAGAAAATGCACAGTATGCAGAATACAGGGATACGGTTGAAAATCCAATATCGCCAAAGTTTAAGTTTAATAAGACGATGATTAAAGAGTTTAGTGACGATTTGATGGATAAAATCTTTCCATTGCTTAAATAAGTTTAGTCTTAGTTCAGAAATAAAAATGCTCGTAATGTAGTGTGATGCCATTTTTATAATGCAAGTAGGTTTATTTAGGTCGATTACAGCGTGTACATTAAAATTATCTAGTTTAATCCTGATAAAGACCTCATAATAAGGTCAATATCTTTGTTTTCAAGTTCCTGAATAATATGAAGATCAGTGTTGGTATAATATATGTCATCACAATTTTGGGATATTTCTGTAAAAAAATGGTTGCAATCCATAAACGATTGTGCTATCATACAAACCATGACGAAGATGTCTAAAGCTTGAAAAAGCTCTAGGCATCTTTTTGTTTTCTAAAAAACTTTTAGCGGTCATTATATTTTGCCGGCGGTAATGACGGTGGTTTTAGAAACATTGTTGTTTTTTGAAATTTTATCTTAAAAAATTTGGGAATTAAAAATATGAAAGAGAGGTAATTATTTATGAATTCAGGTGATACAGCGTTTATGCTTATAAGTACGGCGTTTGTGTTTTTTATGACGCCGGGACTTGCATTTTTCTATGGGGGACTTGTAAGAAGAAAAAATGTATGTAATACAATGATGGCTTGTGTCTCTATTATGGGACTTTCAGTTGTTATGTGGGCGTTGTTTGGTTATTCTCTTGCCTTTGGCGGCAATCATGGGGGAATCATAGGGGATTTAAGATGGATAGGATTGAATAATGTTGGTATGAAACCGGGACCATATGCGGATACGATACCGCATCTTGTGTTCTGTGCATTTCAGATGATGTTTGCAATGATAACACCTGCACTTATAACAGGCTCTCTTGTAGGAAGGATGAAGTTTAAGGCATTGTTTTTATTTGTTGCAATATGGTCTGTTATTGTATATTATCCGATGGCTCATATGGTATGGGGCGAGGGCGGACTGCTTGCAGCAATAGGTTCCGTTGATTTTGCAGGAGGAGATGTAGTTCATATAAGTTCAGGTGTCAGTGCCCTTGTATTAGCCATCATTTTGGGAAAAAGACGCGGTTATGAAGTTACGACATACCGTATTCACAATATACCGTTTGTTGTGCTTGGAGCATCACTTCTCTGGTTTGGCTGGTTTGGTTTTAATGCGGGAAGTTCACTTAAAGCAGATGGTCTTGCAGCCCATGCTTTTATGACATCAGGAATTTCGGCAGCTTCAGCACTTCTTTCGTGGATGCTTATAGATACTCTTATCAGTAAAAAGACAACACTTGTAGGTGCTTCAACGGGTCTTGTTGTTGGTCTTGTGGCAATCACACCGGGGGCAGGTTTTGTTCCGATATGGGCATCATTTATTATCGGTGCTCTTGTTAGTCCGATATGTTACTTTGGAGTTTCTCTTATCAAGAAGAAACTTAAGATAGACGATGCACTCGATGCTTTTGGCTGCCACGGTATCGGTGGTATCTGGGGCGGAATCGCAACAGGTATATTTACACAGAAATCAATAAACAGTACGGCAAAATGGGATGGACTTATATTTGGTGATTATCACTTGTTTGCTGCACAGATAGTTGGTATTCTTGTAACAGCGGCAGTTGCAGTTGTAGGAACTCTGATATGTGTTGCAATCGTGAGATTGTTTACTACGCTTCGTGTAGATAAGCGTGAGGAACAGCTTGGACTTGATATTTCACAGCACGGAGAGAGTGCATATCCAAGTTTCAACGGACTTGACCAGTAGGAAAACAGTGTACAGGAAATATGGATTAGTTTATGTGCGGAATTGATATGCACAAAAATAGTGTGCAGAAAAGAGGTAATATTGTATGATGATTAAGATAGATGCTTTTATAAGAGAAGAAAAGTTTGAAGATGTAAAAGCGGCATTAAATGCGATAGGTGTAAATGGAATGACTGTTTCGCAGGTTATGGGCTGCGGTATTCAGCGAGGTTATAAGGAAATCGTAAGAGGTATGCAGGTAGATATGCAGATGCAGCCTAAGATTAAGTTTGAGATTGTTGTTTCCTCCGAGGAATGGGAGGAAAAGACGATAAATGCCATTCAGGAAGCAGCATTTACCGGCGAGACAGGTGACGGAAAGATTTTCAGTTATGAGATAAGAACAGCACAGAAGATAAGGACAAAAGAAACAGGTTACGATGCTATTCAGGCAACAGAGTAAGTTTTAAATGATGGTTATATTAGATAGATATGAGTAAGTAACCTGAAATTTTTAAAAGTTTAGGGAGGCATTGCCATGCTTTTTCAGGAAATAATGAGACTTGAACCATTTGAAGGTGCAACAGTTCTGGTGGGGGATACAAGAGGAGAACATCAGGTGAAAGCTGTTTATGTGTCAGATGGCAGCAATATTCCTGAAAAGGCAGAAAGGGGCGGTGCCTTTTTTGTGTGTGATACGGCTTTTGGAGATAAAAACAATAAAGAATTTGATGATAATCTCAAAAAATATATAGACTGTCTTACGGATAAACAGGCGGCAGGGCTGATTATTGAGAAACATACGGAGATGGCTGAAATAACGGAAGATATTGTTTTGTATGCCGCAAAAAAGGGTATTCCATTGATAATCATACCGTATGAGACAGCGGTTACACAGGCGGTTCCGCAGCTTTATTATTCTCTTTTTGAGGACAGGAACAGGCAGGATGAGAGCAATCTTTTTATGAAAGAACTTTTGTATGGTGATGAGCAGCACGCAATTTTGAGACTTGCCAATTTTAATTATAAAAATGAAAAGCAGCATATCGCAATTTTTTTCAGTTTTGATAAAACAGATTTTGACGGGAAGATGATAGAGGAACTTGCATTAGTGATGCCAATAAATCTTTCATTGACATTATTTAGTGTTGTCTATCCTGATGAGGACGGTGTTGTTGTTGTGCTTGAACTGTCACAGAAAGAGCCGGTGAAAGACATTGTCAATCGTTTTTTATCTGCCGTGCAGCATGATATGGGGGATAAACTTAACGGCAATACAGTCAGTGCAGGTGTGAGCAGTATTTTCTATAAACCTGAGAGAATGAAAGAGTGCGTTGACGAAGCAAAGAAAGCAATGCGTCTTTTGAGAGGATATAATATTTGTCATTCGGCGAGGTATTTTGAGGAGATAGGTATATACCGTTTTTTCTTTGAACTTGGTAATGATGTTGAACTTGAAGATTTTATGATGCAAAGACTTGGCGAGCTTATATCATATGATAAAGAGAATAACAGCGATTATATTGATACTCTTGAAACATATCTTGATTTCGGATGCAATATCGGGGAGACAGCGGAATATCTTTATATGCACAGAAATACCATACGCTACAGGATAATAAGGGTTGAGGAGATACTTGGAATAGACTTAAACAGTGCCGGAACAAGGTTTAATCTCAGATTTGCTTTTAAAATAAGAAAGTATCTGCGACAGTCGGAGTAAATGATAAGAAATATCAATATGGCAATAGTTTTCTTTATTAAATGGTATGTATTGTGTGCACAAAATAATGCACTATCATTTGTGCATGGTGCACATATGAAATAATATATTACATTGCTATACTGGGTCTTGTTCAAAGGGGAACAGGATAGAAAATAAATTTTCTATGTTGTTTCCCTTTTTTAGTATTAACTGATTAACGGCAGAAAATGCAGATTTAAGGCCGTTGTTCACAACATAAGTGTGACAGTCAATGATTTAAGATGTTGTATTGCTTTTGAAAACAGGCTTACAGGCTTTGTAGAAATGAGGTGTGAGATGAACAATTTTGTTATTACGATTGCCCGTGGTTTTGGCAGCGGCGGAAAGCAGATTGCTTTAGAGATTGGAAAAAAGCTGGGGATTCCGTGTTATGAGCGTGAAATCCTTGACATGGCATCTGACAGAAGCGGTCTAAACAGAACATTGTTTGAGCAGACGGATGAAAGGCTGCGGGGAAGTATTTTTTCAAAGCGTTTAAAAGGGATTCCGACAATAACGGTCGCATCACCTGAGGAAAAAGCTTTTGAATCAGACATTAATCTTTTTAATCTTCAGGCACAGATAATAAGGTCACTTGCACTTAGTGAATCCTGTATTATCGTTGGCAAATGTGCTGACCATATTCTTGATTACTTTGATAATGTTTTCAGAATATATATTGATGCACCGAGAGATGCCTGCGTGAAGTCGATTGTTTCAAAGATGGGAGTAACCGAGGTAGAGGCGAACAGGCTTATTAAAAAGACGGATAAGTACAGGGCAGATTATTACAGGTATTATACCGGAAAGGATTGGACAAATCCTACAAATTATGATTTGTTTGTAAACAGTGACAAGGTCGGCAGGACAAGATGTGCTGATGTTATTATTCAATATGTGAAATATCAGATGGAGTGCCGTGGTAAGAAAATTGAAAATTGCAATGATAAAAATGAGACAAAGGAGTCTTAAAAGTTATATGAAAATATGGCTTTGAGGCTTCTTTTTTTATAAGAACAAATTAACTTGTTTAAGACAAATGGCTTTTTTTAATGAAAGGCAGAAAGTCGTAAATTAAAAAGTGTTTAACAGAAAAAAATATGATTTGCACAAAGTATAGTGCAGGAATGGAGACATATATGAGAAAGAAATTATTATCTTTAGTTTTAGCGGCGGCGATGGTTTTTGGAATGACAGGCTGTGACTCAGCTATCAGCAGTGAGTCAAAATCAGACTCAGGCGACAAGAGCGATACTATAAAAGTTGGAGTTTTGCTCAGTACAACAGGTGATTTTTCAATTTCAGAAACGCCTATGAAAAACTGTGCACAGATGGCAATCGATGAGATAAATGAAAAAGGCGGAATAAACGGCAAAAAGATTAAGGCAATCTACAGCGATTACGGTTCAGACCCTTCAATGGCAGCCGAGAAAGCACAGGAACTTATATTAAATGACAAGGTGTGTGCGATTGTCGGAACAAACTCAACATCGACAAGACTTTCAGTAGAGCCTATTATCGAAAAATATGATAACCTGCTTGTTTATAATACATTTTATGAGGGTGAAAAACCATCTGACAATGTTCTTTATACAAATACTGTTCCAAGTCAGCAGGTAGACGGATTTTTACCATATATAACAAAAAATATCGGAAAGAAGATATTCTTTGTCGGTTCAGATTATGAGTTTCCTAAAAATACTATAAGTTATGCAAAGAAGAAACTTAAAGACCTCGGTGCTGAATGTGTCGGTGAGGAGTATGCACCGTCAGGAACAACGGATTTTGCTTCTATCGTAAATAAGATTAAGAGTGCAAAGCCGGATGTTATATTCTCAGCAGTTGCAGGTAATGATTCAGTATCATTTTATTCAGACTGCTCACAGTACGGAATAGATATGAAAAAGACTCCAATATGCTCAGTTGCCTGTCATGAGGGAACTGTAAAAGGTATCGGCAAGGCAGCAGTCGGAACATATTCATGCTTTAATTATTTTAATGTTCTTGGAACTACAGAATCAGATGAGTTTGTAAAGAAATACAAAGAAAAATACGGCACTGACACAACAGTCAATAACGGTGCGGAGTCTACATATACAGGTGTGTATATGCTTGCGGATGCCATTGAAAAAGCCGGTTCGACAAAACCTGCTGATATTGTAAAAGCGGCAGCAGGAATGGAGATAAGCTGTCCGGCAGGAAAGATAAAGATGGACGAGAAAAATCATCACGCATGGCTTCCAATCTATATTGGAAAAGTTAATAAAGACCTTACATTTGATATTGTTTCAAAGTCTGACGGACTCGTAGAACCGGTTACAGACTAAAATATCAAAGACTTGTGAAACTGATTATATGTTGTGTTAATTGCGAGGATATAACAAATACTGACGCAGGCACAGTTTTACATATGTATAAAATGATGACTAGGAGGAATGTATATGGAGTTAGTTGTCTCTCAGATAATTAATGGAATAAGCGGCTCGGCGGAATTGTTTCTCGTTGCCATAGGGCTTGTTATTACATTCGGTATGCTCGATGTTGTAAATATGGCTCATGGAGAGATGATAATGCTCGGTGCATACTTTGGATGTGTATTTGTGAACAGTCTCCACCTTCCTTTTGCGGTGGCGGTTATCCTGACCGTCATTGCAACGGGACTTATAGGAGCATTGATAGAACATTTTCTGATAAGAAAGATTTATGGCAAGGTTGCGGAGACATTGCTTGTAACCTTTGCACTTACATATATCATACAGCAGATAGTGAGAATGATATTCGGACCTGAAAATCAAAATCTTGCAATGCCGATAAAAGGAAGCCTGCATCTTGGAGGTGTAACAATTCCTTATTACGATATGTTTCTTATAATGATGGCATTAATAGTTCTTTTTGTTACACTCGGATTGTTTTATAAAACATCTTATGGAATGCAGCTTAGAGCCATCACACAGAACAGACAAATGACACAGTGTCTCGGTGTAAATTCAGGTATTATCGACAAGATAACATTCGGATACGGATGTGCACTCGCAGGACTTGCGGGAATACTTCTCGCTCCTGTTTCAAGTGTATCACCCGGAATGGGAACTGACTATATCGTAGACAGTTTCTTAGTTGTTATACTTGGCGGATTAAATTCTATCGTTGGCTCGCTGTTTGGCTCGGTAGTCATTCAGGAAGCAGTTTCGGTAATGGCAAGTTTTATGAGTCTTGTAACGGCAAAACTTCTTATATTTGTCGTGATAATAGTTGTTATCAGATTTAAGCCGCAGGGATTGTTCTCGGCAAAGGATAAGAGATAGGAAAGGAGGCAGTACCATGAAAGATAGATTAAAGAAAGCTACCATCGACAAATATCTTGCAATTATAGTGATAATTGCACTTGCATTTGTGCCGTTTGTGGCAAATTTGTACAGTACACAGATTTTAGGAAAATTTATAACATATATGATTGCTGCTCTCGCACTCGACATCCTCTGGGGATACGGCGGTCTGATGAATCTCGGTTTTGCGGTATTTTTTGGAATGGGCGGTTATATCGTTGGAATTTCTCTTGCCTGTCAGGACGGACTTCCTGCATTTATGAGCAGTCTTGGGAAACTTCCGGCAATTTATGCACCACTCAAAAGTATTCCTGTTGCGATAATACTCGGAGTTTTAATTCCGGCACTTGTTGCACTTGTACTTGGTTATTTTATTTTCACGAGCAAGATAAAAGGTGTATTTTACAATGTTATAACGCTTGCATTTGCGGGGCTGTTTGAACTTTTTATAACAACAAACCAGTCTTATACCGGAGGTTCAAGCGGTGTCAACGGAATTGCTTCAGGACTAAATAAGATAACGATAGGCGGGCATCCGGTAAGCATAGTGCAGTGGTATTACATAGCATTTATATCACTTGTTGTTATTTATATTTTGTGTTTATGGATTACTGAATCACGATTTGGAAAAGTCATCAAATCGGTAAGAGATAATGAAGCAAGACTTCGTTTCTTAGGTTACAATCCGGCAGTGTTTAAGATGACATTATTTGCCATTGCGGGAGCAATAGCAGGATATGCAGGTATGCTCTATGTACCGATGACATCATTTATCTCAATAGAAAGTGCGGGTGTCACATTTTCAACAATGATGCTTGTATGGCTTGCCGTGGGAGGCAGGGGAAATCTCTCAGGAGCGATGATAGGTGCATTGTTTGTAAGTTTTCTGCAGAGTAAATTGTCAAGCAGTTTTGGAGAGATATGGCAGCTTGTACTCGGTGTGATTTTGATAGTAGTCGTATTGTTCCTGCCAAACGGTGTTATAGGAACATTGAAAAATATCCAGTATAATCGCAGAACCAAAAAGAAAGCGTAGAAAGAGGTGACTATATGGGCTATCTTGAATTAAAAAATCTGACGGTTGAATTTAGCGGTTTTCGTGCTGTCAATGAAGTGAACATGACGATTGAAAAGGGTGAACTCAGAACGCTTATCGGACCAAATGGTGCGGGAAAGACCACCATAATAGATATGATAACAGGAAAAACAAAGCCTACATATGGAAGCATACTTTTAGATGACAAAAATATAGCGGGCAAAGATGCATATGAAATTTCGGATAAATTTAAAGTAGGACGAAAATTTCAGGGACCGAATATATTTGATTATATGACGGTCGAGGAAAATGTAGAAGTTGCACTTTCTGGTTACAGCAGTTTATTAAAGACATTTACATATCGAAGAAAAAAGAACATTCAGGAAAAAATAGACGAAATTCTGGAACAGATAAATCTAAAAGATGAAAAAGAAATACTTCCAAACTATCTTTCACACGGACAAAGACAATGGCTTGAAATAGGTATGGTTCTTGCACAAAATCCTGAGATAATAACACTGGATGAGCCTACCGCGGGAATGACGGCGGATGAAACATACAAGACAGGTGAACTTATCTTAAATGTGATGAAAGATAAAACATTAATCGTGGTAGAACATGATATTGATTTTGTAAAACAGATTTCAGAGAAGATAACGGTACTCAGCCAGGGCGAGATACTTGCCGAGGGAAGTTATGATGACATAACCTCAAATCCTGAGGTTGTGCGTGTATATCTGAAAACTGATTAAGGAGGCTTGCTATGTTAAAAGTAGATGATGTATCGGTAAGTTATGGAAAAAGTCAGGTTGTTTATAATGTATCATTTGAGATAAAAGATGACGAGAAACTTATTTTACTTGGGAGAAACGGTGTTGGAAAGACAACATTATTAAAAAGCATAATAGGACTTCTTCCGGCAAAAACGGGAGATATAAGTCTTAATTCAGATAAAGTGACAAAACTAAAACCGTATGAGCGTTCAAGAAAAGGAATAGCATATGTTCCGCAGGGCAGGGAGATAATACCACAGCTTACGGTGCAGGAAAATCTTGAACTTGGGGCATTGGCACACAAGGTGGATTATGCAAAAAAAGTTGAGGAAATATTTGAATATTTTCCGGTACTTACACAGCACTTAAAGAGAAAAGGCGGTGTATTATCGGGTGGGCAACAGCAGCAGCTTGCAATCGCAAGAGCATTAATGAGTGATCCAAAGATATTGATACTAGATGAGCCGACCGAGGGAATACAGCCTAATATAGTGTCGGATATAGCGGATATACTTACGAGGTATCACAAGGAAAAGAAAGTTCCGATAATAGTAGTCGAGCAGAACCTTAGATTTGCAAGAAAACTTGGTGACAGATTTTTGATTATGCAGAAAGGTTCAATCGTGGCACAGGGGCAGATGGACGAACTTACGGATGAGCTTAGTAAGAAGTATATGAGTGTGTAATGTTGATATGAGGGAGGCAGGTTTTATGTATAAATGTGATTTAGACAGACTGAGTGAGAAAATTAAAACTTTTAGCAAGTTTGGTGATACAGGTAATGGAGGTATTACAAGACTTTCGCTGTCGGATGAGGCTTTGGCGGCCAGGGAGGAGTTTTGTAAGAGATTAAAAAAACTTGGAGCAAATATCGTGACCGATGATATGGCAAATATATATGCCACTATTCCGGGAAGTGAAAATCTTCCTGCTATACTTAGCGGTTCACATCTTGATTCGGTAAGACAGGGCGGAAATTATGACGGTGTGCTTGGCGTTTTAAGTGTGATGGAGGCAGTTGAAACAATAGTCACTGACAAGATACCACATCGTCATCCGATAACGGTTGTTGTCTGGACAAACGAGGAGGGTGCAAGATTTGAGCCTGCGATGATGTCATCCGGAGTTTTGTGCGGTAAATTTAAAAAGGAAGATATGCTTAACAGTGAAGCTAAAGATATTCCGGGATATTATTTTAAAGATGCACTCGAAAAAAGCGGATATAAGGGCAGTGAAGAAAACAGGATGAACCCTGAAAAGACGGCAGGACTTGTGGAACTTCATGCTGAGCAGGGACCGGTGCTTGATGCGGAAAATAAAGAGGTCGGAATAGTCGAGGGCGTGTGCGGCATGGTGAATTATGAATTTACGATGCGTGGACAGGCAGATCATGCGGGAACATTTCCTATGAAATACAGAAAAGATGCACTGTATGCCTGTGCAAAAGTCATAGATTATCTGCATGAAAATCTTGATAAGCTTGATGAAGAACTCGTCTATACGACAGGAAAAATATCGGCACATCCAAACATTCACACGATAATACCTGATGAAGTGAAGATGACACTTGATTCAAGGCATAAAGACCCAAAAGTCATGGAACAGGTTGTCGAAGTAATAAAAAATCTGCCTGAGTCATTAGAAAAATGCACTGTCGAAAAAAAAGAAGCATGGGCAAGAGATACTGTATATTTTGATAAAAAACTTGTCGGATTTGTTGAGGACAGCGTAAAAGAACTCGGCTATACATACAAAAAAATGTATAGTGGTGCCGGACATGATGCACAGTATATGTGCGATGTTATACCAACGACAATGATATTTGTGCCTAGTGTGGAGGGACACAGTCATTGCGAACTTGAATACTCAACACCTGAGAATTGCTTAAAAGGAGCAAATGTACTTTTAAATACATTGCTTAAGATGGATGAGGAATTGTAGATTTTTTGGGATTTGGGAAATGGACGCCGTAAATAGGGATTATATTCCACCTCAGTGACGCTTTCGCTCGGAGAACACCGTAGGTGTGGACAGTAACTAATAATCCATATTTACGGCTGTTTTTGGTGCAAGTAATTGAAATTGTATATACAAAATGCTACAATGCTGTTAGATTTGAAACCTATCAAGGAAGTCGCAAAGTGGCAGAGCGTACCACAAATATCTGCTTTACCAGATAAAAAAGGGTTTGGCAGTTGTATGTATTGAAGAATGAGAGGGCGTTATTTATGGCAGCGGATATGAGAGAAAACAGTGCAGAGATTACAAAGATTCAGGATGTTGATAACAGCAATAATAAACAGTTTCCGACATGGAAGTGTGTTACGGATTATTTTTCTTATATCACGCCGGCTATAAAACCGCTTTCTGCTAATGTGTCCGTGATTGAGGGTGAAAAGTATCTGTGGGTTTATGATGTTGGAAGTCATGAAAATATTCCTGAAATGCTTGCGGAGATTTCAAAGCAAAAAGGAAAGAAGATTAAGATTATTTTGTCGCATTTTCATCCCGACCATATTGCAAATGTGCAACATATAAAGTGGGAGAGTCTGTATCAGGGGAAAAACACATACAAATATACACATATCGGTGAGATTGTTGAGAGTGATATAAATGTGGATGAAACAGACATAAAACTTAGAATTTTTCAGATGCCGTCAAGCCATGCTAAGGGTTCGCTTGCTCTTTTGGTTAATAATAAATATTGTCTGCTTGGCGATGCTCTGTATCCGGCTCATAAGGGTGATAAGACTGTCTATAATGCCGGAATTTTGAAACAGCAGATTGATATATTAAAAAAGATGGCGGCTCCATATGTTCTTCTTAGTCACAGAGAGCCGTTTGTGCAGAAAAAACAGGCTGTTATATCATGGCTTGAAAAGATATACGCTATGAGAGAGAAGAATGAGCCGTGGATTCTCATGACAGGGCAGAATGTTCTAAACTGAAACCAGTGCCAAAGGCAAATCTATATCACAGATAGCAGACGAAATTGAGGAGACAGAGGATAAGGTTTTGGAGTTGATAGAGCAGATTAAGTCTGAATGACAAACAGCATAATATAAAAAAGAAAGAAGGATTTATGGATGGATTGTGATGAAGTAAGAGTAGGAATGTTAAATAAATTACATTTTGAAATGATAAAATTATATAATGGTGACGCAAAAAGAATACAGCATTTTTGTAAAGTCCACAGCTATGCAAAACTTATTGCCGAGATGGAAAATGTCGATAAAGACACATTATTTATTATTGAAACAGCAGCACTTACACATGATATAGGAATACATTTGTGCGAAGAAAAATATGGAGATTGCAATGGCAAACTTCAGGAAAAAGAAGGACCTGCACTTGCACAAAAGTTGCTTGAAAGTCTTGATTTTCCGCAGAATGTGTCAGAGAGAGTGCAATACCTTATCGGTCGTCATCATACATATAACGATATAGATGGCATTGATTACCAAATTCTTGTAGAAGCAGATTTTTTGGTGAATATGTATGAGGACAGTCTGTCAAAAAAGGCGGTAAAACACGCATATGACAGCATTTTTAAGACTTCTTCCGGCAGGAAGATATGTGCGGAAATATTTGGAATTGATTGAGTTGTTTTAGTGGGAATGTAAAAAGAAATATTCCGTATGTGACTATTATAATATAGTCTGTATGGGGTATTTTTTTTGTGTGATATATGTCATTGAAACCGTAAATTTTTGATGTTATTATACATAGGAACATTTTGGAGAGGTCTGTTTATCATTTTTATACTTATGATTGTAATGCATGAATTACTGGTAAAGAAGATGGGAGAATAGACAATGATTTTTAAGAAATGGAGATAATAATGAATAATCCGATAAAAACATTGACAAAAAGAGAATGGTCTATCTGGCTTGGCTCAATAATAATAGTTCTAATATCAAATCTTGCGACAAAAGATTTTGACCTGCTCACACTTGTTGCGGCACTTACAGGTGTAACATCGCTTATTTTTGCCGCAAAAGGAAATGTGTGGGGTCAGGTGCTTATGATACTTTTTAGTATTCTTTACGGGATAATATCATTCCGCTTTCGTTACTGGGGAGAGATGATGACATATCTCGGAATGACACTTCCAATGGCTGTATGGTCTACGATAACATGGATTGAAAATCCGTCGGAAAATAATGGAAATGAAGTACAGATACAGTCTTTAAGTAAAAAACATATAGTGGCACTTTGTATAAGTGGAATAATTGTGACAGCAGTTTTTTATTATATTCTTAAAAGTTTTAACACACCTAATATTATTTTTAGTACGATTTCGATAATTACAAGTTTTATTGCAGCGTCACTTACGATGCTCAGGTCATCGTATTATGCGGTGTGGTATGCTGTGAACGATGTTGTTTTGATAATACTGTGGGTGCTCGCATCACTTAAAGATCCGGCATATATTCCTGTTGTTGTGAATTTTAGTATATTTTTTATGAATGATATGTATGGATTTATGAGTTGGAAACAGAGGGAGTTAGAGCAGGCAGAAGTTTGAAGATATTAGGATGAAGAAGAACTTCGTGATGATGGTGTGTAGCGGATTTTTAAATATGGAATTGCCTGTTATAAAAAACGGTGTAAAGCGAGTGTCATTAAATAATTTTTAACAACGGCCTGTCATAAAATAAAAAAGCTCCTCATATGATGTAAAAAAATAAGAGGAGCTTTTAATGTGGAAAAGCTAAATTTTAGAAACAGGAGAAGAAAAAATGCATACATAATAGATGAAAGATTAAGTCAGAGAGCCGTAAGTCTTGCTAATTATATGATTGAAAATAAATCTACCGTAAGGCAGGCTGCTAAAGTGTTTGGAGTAAGCAAATCTACCGTACATAAAGACCTTACAGAAAGGCTCGAAAACATTGATTCGTCATTGGCAGGGCAGGTAAGGGAAGTTCTTGACTTGAACAAATCAGAGAGGCATATAAGGGGAGGAATGGCTACAAAGGAAAAATATGCACATATGCATATGTGATTGATAGTGTTAAAAACGACAAGGAGATAGAAATAATTGTTTCTATCTCCCTGTTTTTGTATTTTATGATTTGTACGCTGTTTTTCTTATGGCTGTAAATATATATAATTCAATAATCAGTAAATTTTATATGTTTACAGTGTGTTACAGTTATTCTTTAGTGGCATCAACTATAGCTTCTATTGCTTTATCAAACCAGTCAACATCAAGACTTTCTACATCGCCGGCATCGCTTGCGGCTGCAATAGCAGGAGTCATAGGTATCTGACCGAGTATCGGCAGTTTATATACTGCGGCGACTTCAGCAAGGTGGCTTTTTCCAAATACTTCGATGTGTTTTCCACAGTCCGGACATTCCACATAACTCATATTTTCAATAATTCCTATAATAGGAACATTCATCATCTGTGCCATTTTTACGGCTTTTGCAACTATCATTGATACAAGCTCCTGAGGAGATGTTACGATAACGATTCCGTCAACCGGTATTGACTGGAAAACCGTAAGTGCTACATCACCTGTTCCGGGTGGCATATCTACAAACATATAATCAACATCAGTCCATATAACATCCTGCCAGAACTGTTTTACTGTTCCGGCGATAACAGGACCACGCCATATGACCGGGTCAGTCGCATCATCAAGAAGAAGATTTACGGACATTGTCTGTATTCCCGTTTTTGAATAAACAGGGTATATTCCGCTTTCATCACCTCTGGCTCTCTCTGTAATACCAAAAGCCTTAGGGATTGACGGACCTGTTATATCTGCGTCAAGAACGGCTGTATTATAGCCTTTTTTCTGGAAGTTTGCGGCAAGCATTGAAGAAATCATTGATTTGCCGACACCGCCTTTTCCGCTTATAACACCGATTACTTTTTTGATTGTACTTTTTTCATTTGGTTTTTCTATAAAACTCTTAGGGTCACGGCTTGCACAGGCTTCACCACAGCTAGAGCAGTCATGATTACAATTTTCACTCATAATAATCCTCATTTCTGCACACGTTTTTTGGGCATATCAAATTTGTGTCAAGTGTGCGCAGACACAAATCTTGTGTGCGAAAAATCGGATTTTTCGCACTATCCTCCATAATTATTTATTAACTTCAATATCGTAGTATAACATTTTAGTTTTGGAGTGTCAAAAATACATTTGTCATAATCTTTGTAAACATATCATATATTTATATCATAAAGTTGGTAACAGTTCAGCCTTGCATCTCTTACATTCATAAACCTGCCAGCAAGCTGTCAGTCGCTGCTATGCAGCTTATGTTTATTTCATTTCAGAAATGAAAGGCTATTCTACCATAAAAAGATACTTAATAATACAATGAACAAGCTCATTGTACTGCCAACTATCTTTTTATGGCTGAACTGTTACTAAAGTTGTGCATATTTTTTGTTGCTGCGTGCAATGTATGCGTGGACAGTGACGAGGTTTTGATGTTGTTTACAATATTTGTGACCGGTAACTGGTTTATGCACAAAAATTTACGCTATAAAGTGGAGGCATGTTATGGGTCAGTATAAAAGAATGGTATCTTACTTATACAAATATATAAATTGTGCAAAAAGCCAGAATACAGGATTTGTAAGAATTGAACTTATGGATGTGCAGTGCCGGTTTACTGTTCAGATGAGGATGGTTCCGTTTGAAGTGTTTCCAAAAGTATATCTTTATATTCAAAAAGAGCATGGTGCAAAATGCATAGAAGTGTCGGACATGGGGACAAAATCGGGAAATCTTGTCAGCAGATTTGCTCTTGATAAAAACAATATTGAGCAGACCGGTTATTCATTTGATGACATAGACGGACTTGTGGTTTACATATCGGATGAAATGTTTTTTGCGACTTCATGGGTGAGGGATGAGGTTAAATTGGGGCAGATAGAGATTGTTTCAAAAACAAGGGAGATGCCTGCCGACAGCATTTTTGAAACAGAAAATACAAAGAGACTGAATGAAAACAATATATCTGAGAGCAGCAATACAGGGAGAAAAAATATTTATGAGAGTGGCAATATGAAGAGCGTAAAAGAGAAAAATGTATTTGATATGGAAAATGAAAAAAGACTGAATGAAAATAATACATCAGATATAGAAAATGCAGAGAGAATAAATGAAAATAATATATTTGAAAATGTTAGTGATGAGTGTATGCAGGTATATAATTTATCAGATAATAGTTTGGCAGGCAAAGGATATGAGGTGAATGATACAGAAAAATTCGGAAAGTATGCAGGGCAGAATATGGACTCTGATGAGGTCGCAAGTGTTGCTGAGACAAGAGCGGAAAGTGACATAAATACGGAAAAAATGGTGATAAAAGCAAGTGTTTATGAGGAAAACGACAAAGATTTCGGGGAGAGGATACTTAGCACATTTCCGGTGATGTATCCGTTTGCATCAGGAATAATAGATAAAAGTGTGCGTATTGAATTGAAAGACATAGGCTGTCTTCCAATAAAAATGTGGGTACTTGCAAACAATACATTTTTATTGCATGGTTATTGCAGCTACAGGCATATCATATTTGCAAAAATAAAGATTTCTGACATAGAGACGCAGTATGCTGTTGGTTCGCCGGGGATTTATAACAGCTATGATGAAAATATAGCAAGACAGCATGGCTTTATATATTTTCAGCCTATAGGGGAAGTTAAGGACAAAAATGGTACATTCGGCTATTGGATTCATCCACTAAAGTAAGTATAGAGAAGATGGTCTTCCCATTTGTCATTTATCTTTGCGAATGAGTGGAGATATCCCTCTTTAACAAATCCCAGATTGTTGAGAAGCCGTATGGAGCTTGTGTTATCAGGCATTACATAGGCTTCTATGCGATGCAGGGGATAATTATGGCAGAGTTCGGGGAGAAGAAAGCGGAGTGCTTCCGTCATATAGCCATTTCCGGTATGATTTTTGTCGAGTTTATAACCGACCATACAGCTTTTAAAAGCACCTTTTAGAAAATTGCTGAAACAAATAGTCCCGATAGGAAAATCGGGATTTTTTTTGTCAAAAATCCAATAGCGCATATAATTATTTTTAAAAAAGCTGTTGTACTCTACCGAGAGATTTGCTTTCTGAAAAGATTCGGTATAAAATCGTGAATTTCTTGCAGGCTCAACGCCCTCAAGAACATCCTTATTAGTTTTATAAAAATTCAAAACTGCAGGTGCCCACAAAGGCGGCAATATATTTAAAATAAGACGCTCCGTCTGATAGAAAACATTCATGATAAATCTCCTTTTTTAGAAATAAGTAACAGTTCAGCCTTGCATTTCTTACATTCATAAACCTGCCAGCGAGCTGTCAG
>OJSE01000705.1_pt1 | contig 48887 bp, 34 predicted proteins | sample 1599351 | NCBI WGS metagenome assembly OJSE01 (sample SAMN04168656, study PRJEB22393) | human gut metagenome | biome: human gut microbiome; feature: stool | host: Homo sapiens | collected 2014-03-17 | reverse complement strand
TGAAGTAGAACTGTGGACGATAGTTGTTGAAGAATGGAGTATGACGTCCACCTTCGTCCTTTGTAAGAACATAAACCTGAGCTGTAAATTTCTTATGGCAAGTTACTGTACCTGGCTTAGCAAGAACCTGTCCACGAACGATCTGATCTCTGTTGATACCACGAAGAAGTGCACCGATGTTATCACCAGCCTGTGCTTCGTCAAGCATCTTACGGAACATTTCGATACCTGTTACAACTGTCTTACCAACTTCTTCCTTAACACCAAGGATTTCAAGTTCGTCGTTGAGGTGAAGTGTACCACGCTCTACTCTACCTGTAGCAACTGTACCACGACCTGTAATTGTGAATACATCCTCTACTGGCATAAGGAATGGCTTATCTGTATCACGCTCTGGGTTAGGGATGTACTCATCAACTGTGTCCATGAGTTCCATAATCTTGTCTCCCCACTCGCTGTTAGGATCTTCAAGAGCTTTAAGAGCTGAACCTTTGATGATTGGGCAATCTTCAAATCCGTACTCTTCAAGAGCTTCTGTTACTTCCATCTCTACTAACTCGATAAGCTCAGGATCGTCAACCATATCGCACTTGTTAAGGAATACTACGATATAAGGAACGTTTACCTGACGAGAAAGTAAGATATGCTCTTTTGTCTGAGCCATAACACCGTCAGTAGCAGCAACAACAAGGATAGCACCGTCCATCTGAGCAGCACCTGTGATCATGTTCTTTACATAATCAGCATGACCTGGGCAGTCAACATGAGCGTAATGTCTCTTTTCTGTCTCATACTCAACATGAGCTGTAGAGATTGTGATACCTCTTTCTCTCTCTTCTGGAGCCTTATCAATGTTCTCGAAATCTACTGCTGCGTTACCAGCAACTCTAGCTGCAAGTGTCTTTGTGATAGCAGCAGTAAGTGTTGTCTTACCATGATCTACGTGACCGATAGTACCAATGTTACAATGAGGTTTAGTTCTTTCAAACTTTTCTTTAGCCATTTTTAATTGTCCTCCTTAAATTCATAGGCTTTGCCTAACTAATTTTCATTTTCGATTTTCGCGTTATTATAACACTATAAAAAGTATTATATTGCAAATCAATATATTTTTCAAGTCTTTTTGATGACTTTTACATGGAAAAGACTTTTAAAATCACCTTTTAAAAATCTTTTCCATAAGAATTTATATATAATGTTGTTGTCAACTATATTCTGACTTCAACTGTTAAGAATTATTCTGCATTCTTACCTGCAAGAACCTTGTCCTGAACATTCTTAGGACACTGCTGGTATCTCTCAAAGAACATTGAGTAGTTACCACGTCCCTGTGTTGCAGAACGAAGCTCTGTAGAATATCCGAACATTTCAGCAAGTGGAACGAAAGCTTTAACTATCTTTCCACCACCGATGTCATCCATTCCTTCAATCTGTCCACGCTTAGCGTTAAGACTTCCGATAACATCACCCATGTATTCCTCAGGCATAGTAACTTCAACCTTCATGATAGGCTCAAGTAATACTGCGTTACCTTTCTTCATAGCATCCTTGAATGCCATAGAACCTGCGATATGGAATGCCATTTCTGATGAATCGACTTCATGGTATGAACCATCCCATACAGTAGCATGAACACCGAGTACAGGGAATCCACCGAGGATACCAGCCTGAGCTGCTTCTTCGATACCTTCACCAACGGCTGGGATGTATTCCTTAGGAATAGCACCACCTACTACTGTTGACTCAAACTTAAATGGTTCTTCACCGTTAGGATCCATAGGCTCAAACTTAACTTTACAATGTCCGTACTGACCACGTCCACCTGACTGCTTAGCATATTTGCTATCAATATCAACAGCAGTTGTAAATGTCTCTTTGTAAGCAACCTGTGGAGCACCTACATTAGCTTCTACATTGAACTCACGAAGAAGTCTGTCTACGATAACTTCAAGATGAAGCTCACCCATACCTGCGATGATTGTCTGACCAGTCTCCTGATCTGTATGAGCTTTGAATGTTGGATCTTCTTCAGCAAGTTTTGCTAAAGCTTCACCCATCTTACCCTGGTCATTCTTTGTCTTAGGCTCAATAGCGAGCTCGATAACAGGCTCAGGGAATTCCATAGATTCAAGAATAACAGGATGCTGCTCATCACAGATTGTATCACCTGTTGTTGTAATCTTAAATCCTACTGCCGCTGCGATATCACCAGAGTAAACTTTGTCGATTTCACTACGGCTGTTAGCATGCATCTGCACGATACGACCTACACGCTCTTTCTTCTGCTTTGTTGCATTAAGAACATATGAACCTGAGTTTAATGTTCCTGAATACACACGGAAGAATGCAAGCTTTCCAACGAATGGATCAGTCATAATCTTGAATGCAAGTGCTGCGAATGGCTCGTCATCAGAAGATTTACGAACTACTTCGTTACCTTCTTCATCTGTACCTGTGATATCAGGGATATCTGTTGGTGCAGGCATGAATTCAACTACGCCATCAAGTAACTTCTGAACACCCTTGTTCTTATATGCAGAACCACAATATACAGGTACTGCTTCACAAGCGATTGTTCCTTTACGAAGTGCTTTCTTTAACTCATCGATAGTTGGCTCTTCACCTTCGAGATATTTCTCTAATAAGTCATCATCTAACTCACAGACTTTCTCGATAAGGTTGTTGTGCCACTCATCAGCGAGGTCTTTGAGGTCATCAGGAATATCTGTAATCTCGATATCTGTTCCCTCATCATTTTTATAGTAATATGCATCCATTTCAAAAAGGTCGATAAGTCCGATAAAGCTGTCTTCCTTACCGATTGGAATCTGAACAGGGATAGCATTTTTTCCAAGACGATCAATGATTGTCTGTACTGACATGAAGAAATCAGCACCCATTTTATCCATCTTGTTGATGAATGCCATACGAGGTACATTGTATGTGTCAGCCTGACGCCATACATTCTCTGACTGAGGCTCAACACCAGCCTTAGCATCAAATACACCTACAGCACCATCAAGTACACGGAGTGAACGCTCAACCTCAACTGTGAAGTCTACGTGACCCGGTGTATCAATGATGTTGATACGATGCTCTAAAGCATCTTTTTTCTTCTTATGATGATCTTCAAGTGTCCAATGGCATGTTGTAGCAGCAGAAGTGATTGTGATACCTCTTTCCTTTTCCTGCTCCATCCAGTCCATTGTTGAGGCACCGTCATGTGTCTCACCGATCTTATAGTTTACACCTGTATAATATAAGATACGCTCTGTTAATGTAGTCTTACCGGCATCGATATGAGCCATGATACCGATATTTCTAGTTCTATCAAGTGGATATTCTCTTCCAGCCAAGACTCTTTACCTCCTTACCAACGATAATGTGCAAAAGCCTTATTAGCTTCAGCCATCTTGTGCATGTCTTCTTTCTTCTTTACAGATGCGCCTGTATTGTTAGAAGCATCTAAAATCTCGTTAGCAAGTCTTTCTTTCATTGTTTTCTCACTTCTCTTACGAGAGTAGAGTGTAAGCCAACGAAGAGCTAAAGCCTGTCTTCTGTCAGGTCTAACTTCGATAGGTACCTGATATGTTGCACCACCGATACGTCTAGCTTTAACTTCGAGCTGTGGCATGATATTGTTCATAGCCTCCTCGAATACTTCAATAGCGTCCTTACCAGACTTCTCTGCAACTTCATCAAATGCACCATAAACGATTTTCTGAGCAACACCCTTTTTACCATCTAACATGATGTTGTTTACAAGCTTAGTAACAACCTTGTTCTTGTAAACTGGATCTGCTAACACGTCTCTTTTCTGTATATGTCCTTTACGTGGCACGTTACTTCCCTCCTTAACATTATTTAGCGATACTAACAGCCGACACTGCATTCTCGTATCACTATCATTAATTCATCGGTACTCACAATTTTTAAGTGTCCGCACCAGGTTAATTATGTGAAATTAATCCGGCACTTCTCCAAATTAGTGAATCTTACTTCTTAGGTCTCTTTGCTCCATACTTAGAACGACCCTGCTTTCTGTTTGCAACACCTGCTGTATCAAGTGTACCACGAACGATATGGTATCTTGTACCAGGTAAATCCTTTACTCTACCACCACGGATAAGAACTACGCTATGCTCCTGAAGGTTATGTCCTTCACCCGGAATGTAGCTAGTTACTTCGATACCGTTTGAGAGACGAACTCTGGCTGTTTTTCTAAGAGCTGAGTTAGGTTTCTTAGGTGTAGCAGTACGAACTGCAGTACAAACACCTCTCTTCTGTGGAGAGCTCTGTGCTACTGTTTTCTTGTTCAAAGAATTGTAAGTGTACTGAAGTGCAGGAGAATTAGACTTCTTTGTTGAGGCCTTTCTTCCTTTTCTTACTAACTGGTTAAATGTTGGCATTAATTTCACCTCCTATGTTTATAGTTAAAAAGTTCATGTATGCAAAAAACGCACACTCACTTAGTATAATAAGCAAGTATGCGCTTGTCAAGTGTTTTTTGGGATTTTTTATCTGTTTTTTTGTAACAGTTCAGCCATAAAAAGATAATTTGCAATACAATTAGCTTGTTTGCTAATTTATAAATATATGAAATTCAAGACGGAACTACTATATTTCTTCTTTCAGCTCAGATAAAACATCTTTTATGCTGCCTAATGAAAATCCTTTGCGGTAAAGCTTTGCAATAATCTTTTGACTTTCTTCATATGATAATGAAGCGAGCATATCTGCATCTATGCCGAGTTTTTCTATCTGTCTTCTAAGTGCCGTACTGTCATCATAATCTATATTTTCAAGTGCAAGCTCTATATACTCGTCTGCTATATGCCTTTTATAAAGATCCTGTTTCATTCTCTTTATACTTCGGCTCTCATGATATATCTCAACAAATCTTTTCGCATAACGCTCATCATCTATATAATGAAAACTTCTGACATACTCAACCGCACTTTCCACGGCTTCTTCTGAAAAACCTGCCTTATTAAGTTTGTCAGTAAGCTCCCACTCTGTCCTGTCATTATGCTGTAATATAAGCATTGCTCTTTTTTTAGCCTTTAATATCTCATCACTTTTTTGTCTGTTGTCTTTATTATCTTCTATCATCGCCATGATATATCCTAAGCTTCTGTCTCACCGGCATTATTATCTGCTTCTGTCGTAACCTCTGCCTGCTCATCAGCAAATACACTTTCCTCATCCTCTGTCTTGGTTTCTTTTGAGAATTTTTCTCTTACCTTTTCTTCTATCTCTGCCATAACATCAGGATGTTCTTTAAGGTATGTCTTGGCATTTTCCCTGCCCTGACCTATCTTGCTGCCGCCGTAAGCATACCATGCACCGCTCTTGTTTACTATGTCTTCTTTTGCAGCAAGGTCAAGTATATCGCCCTCTCTTGATATACCCTCACCGTAGATAATGTCAACTTCTGCCTCACGGAATGGAGGTGCAACTTTATTTTTAACAACTTTTATGCGTGTACGGTTTCCGATGGCTTCACCATCTTTCTTTATCTGTTCACCGCGCCTTACCTCAAGCCTGATCGATGAATAATACTTAAGAGCACGGCCACCTGTAGTAGTCTCAGGATTTCCAAACATTACACCTACTTTTTCACGAAGCTGGTTTATAAATATAACCGTACAACTCGTCTTTCCTATGATAGCCGTAAGTTTTCTAAGTGCCTGTGACATAAGTCTTGCCTGAAGACCTACATGACTGTCTCCCATATCTCCCTCTATCTCAGCCTTTGGAACAAGTGCCGCAACTGAATCCACAATAACTATGTCTATCGCACCCGAACGAACCATAGTCTCCGTAATCTCAAGAGCCTGCTCACCTGTATCAGGCTGTGATATATATAAATTGTCAATATCGACACCTATCTTTTTTGCATATACCGGGTCAAGTGCGTGCTCTGCATCTATAAATCCCGCTATACCGCCTCTTTTTTGTACTTCTGCGACCATATGAAGTGCAACCGTAGTCTTACCACCTGACTCAGGTCCATATACCTCAACTACTCTGCCCTTTGGAACACCGCCTACTCCAAGAGCTATGTCAAGTGAAAGGGAACCTGACGGTACAGTTTCCACATTAAGATGTGCATTGTCTCCGAGCTTCATGACCGCACCCTTTCCGTAGTTTCTCTCTATCTGTGCCATAGCTGACTCTAACGCTTTTAACTTATTTTCATCAATATTTGGTTTTGCCATCTTCTAATCCTCCTTTTACGAACAGATGTTCCTAGCATCTATATTATATTGTTTTTCAATACTTGTCAATCATTTTTTTCAGCAATGCTATAAGTGTAATGTATTATATTGTTTTTGCAAATACATTTCTATGTAATATTTTCACAAATCATTCCTAAGTTTTCTGTGCACTTCTTATAACAAAAATTGTGATTTAATGATTTTTCATAAGATTTCAAAAACATTCACAAAATATGGCTTTTTTTTAATTTATTTTTCGTTTCACCTGACATGATTTTTGTGATAAAATAAAAATTACATTCTATAGTTAATTATTTTGAAAGGTCGTGTTTAAAATGACAGATATAAATATACACGAAGGAGATTTCTACAGACACTTTAAAGGCCAGATATACCAGATACGCACCATTGCAACAAACAGTGAAGACGAAAGTCTTATGGTGGTTTATCAGGCAATGTACCCCCCTTTTAAAGTCTGGGTACGCCCACTGTCAATGTTTATCGAAAAACTTGATACTTCAAAATATCCTGATGCCGGGCAGACTTTCCGTTTTGAAAAGATAAATTTTGATGACAGTCCTGATATTGACAGTAGCACATATAATAAGAACAAAACCGAAACTATCAAATCTGCGGACAACGATATAAAAAATACCACGACATTTTTACATAATAGTGAAAATGACATCAAAATATCTTCACCAAATGTCGTTTCAAACACAGATGCACCACAGGTAAGTGAGGACGATTTTATATCTGATGATATTTCCATATCAGATGAAGAAATGACTGATATTCTTTTATCCGGACAGGTTGAGCGAAAATTAACCGGCAGACTTTCCGATAAACATATAGCTGCCAAAGGCTTTATGATATTTCTTGATGCCGACAGCTACCATGACAAGCGGCTGATATTCCTTAGTCTCAGGCAATATTTAAACGATACCATGTTGAATAATATTGCAGTCACTCTCGACCTTGTTCTTGATGAAGGCAGTCCTGAACAGCATTTTGATACGATTTTAAACTGCCTCGAAACCCATGAACATTATGAATGTAACAGGCTTCGCTAAAAATGATAAAATGTACTCTCGTAATCTTCTGAACGAAGAATTTTGAAATGGATTTTTGATATATAATGACATTTTCGCAATACATACAAAGTATGTATGCGTACACGGTGTGTACGACGAGAAAATGGAAACAGTATATCGGAAATGCAGCCGAAATGACTCGTTTTGAGAAGATACCGAGAGTACATTGTAAAGGAAAGGAGAAAAAGTAGTGTGAAAAATGTAAACTTAGATAATATAGGACTTGTTGACCTTCATCTTCATCTGGATGGCTCATTATCTCTTGAGACGGTTAAAGAGCTCATGTGTATGCAGGGGATTAAAAATGAGAATACGGATGAAAAACTTTTAAAAAGGCTGCAGGTGTCACATGAGTGCAAAGATCTCAATGAATATCTTGAAAAATTTGAATATCCGCTGACGCTTTTACAGACTGGAGAGGCTCTGAGTTTTGCCGTATATAAACTTATTGAGGAACTTAAAAGTAAAGGAATTATATATGCAGAGATAAGATTTGCACCGCAGCTTCATACGAAAAAAGGGATGTCACAGAAAATGGCAGTTGAAGCCGCTGTCCGTGGTCTAAACCGGTCATCTTTGGATGCAGGTCTTATTTTGTGCTGTATGCGTGGAAATGATAATCATGCTGAAAATATGGAAACTGTTGAGACAGCCGAAAAATATCTTGGCAAAGGGGTTGTTGCGATAGACCTGGCAGGAGCAGAGGGACTTTTTCCTACAAAAGATTTTAGGGATATATTTGAACTTGCTCGTGAAAAACATATTCCATTTACAATACACGCAGGAGAAGCAGATAATCCTACAAGTGTAGAATATGCCCTTGAATTTGGAGCAAAAAGGATAGGTCATGGTGTGCGTTCAGTGGAAAATGCGGATACATTGAAGAAACTTTCATACGGTGGTATCACTTTAGAACTATGTCCGACCAGCAATCTCAATACAAACATATATGAAAATATCAATGAATATCCTATTAAAAAGCTTATGGATGCAGGTGTTAAAGTTACGATAAATACGGACAATATGATGGTATCCGGAACAGATATAAAAAAAGAACTTACCATGCTTGCAGATACTTTTGGATTTGATGAAGATGATATAATAGATTTTGAGAGAAATGCCATAATGGCAGCTTTTACTTCTGCATCACATAAAGAAAAACTTTTACGACTGCTGTAGATTAAAACTGTTTTTTCTTTGGAACTAAAGTTGTATAATTTTTATAATGATTGAAAATAATATAATCAAAGTAAATGTAAAAAAACACAATTTTGACAAAAAATAACAAAAATAATTTAGAAAAACATAAAAAATACACAATTGTTTTGTTGACATACAAAGATTACGGTGCTATACTTTTTAACATATTGTAATAGTTTTGTAATAAAAGTGAAGAGAGGTTTTAGAATTAAAATGAACAGAACACATTGGGTAAAAACAGCGGCTGGTTTAGGGGCAGCCTGTTTTATTACAATAGGTATGGGTTTTTCGGGAACAGATGCATCGGCTATGACAAATGCCGGTGTTTTAGATAATTATTATGATGCCGGTGTGTCAGTTGGTGCGGGTACATCATCTGACAGCACGGTATTAGGTATGGCAGGTGCAGATAATGCACAGGTAAATGTGACAGCGGCTACACAGGCAGCGATAAGCACGGGTGCGGCAGTGAGCACACAGGCAGCAGTAAGCACGGGTGCAGCAGTCGGCACACAGGCAGCGATAAGCACAGGCACAGCAGTAAGTACATCTCAGGCAGTGACAATGCAGTCTGGTACAGAAAAGACTTCAAAGGAAGATGTTTTGGCAAAAAAAGCTGCTAATAAAGAAAATGCTGAAAAGAAGAAAAAGGCACTTGATAAAAAGTGGAAGAATACAGCCGTGGCAGTTTCAAAGGATGATGTTATAAATATAAGAAAGTCTCCATCAGGAAACGGTAAAAAGATTGCGAAAATGGAAAATGGAGATGCAGTTAATATTATCGGAAATTCTAAAGACGGCAACTGGGTTAAGGTTAAGTCAGGCAAAGCAAAGGGTTATGTGTGGAAAAAGTCACTCGTTAAGGGTGGTGTAAAAGTTGAAAAACTAGCGGATAAATATGCGACAACTTATGCGGAGTTAAAAGATAGCGTTGATGTTCTTAACCTGAGAAAAAAGAAAAGTTTATCAGCATCTATCGTGACACAGCTTAAAGATGACGATGTATGTACAGTTATAAAAGAAGGTGAAAAGTGGCTTAAAGTCAGTGTAAATGGTCGCAAAGGCTATGTTGCCAGGAAATATACCGACACTTACCGTAAGTTTGACACAGCGACAATATTAGATACAAAGAAAAAACAGGCGGCTTCAGAGGATGCGGCAGAGGAGACATTAAGTTTTTCAAAATCAGACGAAAAGCTTGGAAATCAGATAGTAAACTATGCACTTAAATTTGTTGGAAACCCATATGTTTGGGGAGGCACAAGTCTTACAAAGGGTGCAGACTGCTCAGGATTTGTTATGAGCGTATATCAGAAGTTTGGATATAGTCTGCCACACAGTTCGGCAAGTCAGGCAAATTGTGGAAAGAAAGTTGATATAAAAGATCTTCAGCCCGGTGACCTTGTATTTTATCGTCATGGCAGCAGAATAGGTCATGTTGTTATGTATATAGGTGACGGAAAGGCAGTTGAGGCTATGGGTAAGAAGTGGGGAATCGTAAAATCAAACCTTAATTATTCCAGAGCATATTGTGCAAGACGCATCATATGATGAACTCTGACGAGTTCATCTTAGAAGATTTGTGTTTCGCACAAACTTCACTATCGAAGTTTCAGACGAGTTCATCTTAGAAGATTTGTGCTTTGTACAAACTTTATCATAACAATTTGGAACATCGTGATAATGCAGTAACCTGCAGCTTATTATAAATTTCTCATTAAAAAACATCATTTACAACATACCGTAACGGTAATCGTAAATGATGTTTTTTGCTTGTATTAAATTTCTGTTATATTCTTAACGCTCGTTATATAAGAGTGGCTTGAGTGCAGGGTTGAGTAACGGATAGAGAATACTTGCGATTATAAGACCGCTTACACCCTGAATGATGTTTGACGGTATGCTTGCAGCGGCTCCTATTCCGTACATTGGCAGTTCACAGATGAAATATCCGCCTGCTACTAAAATGATATCAGCAACACCACCGAATGCTACGGCTAACTGTTTTGAATGATTGTTTGCTGCAGCTTTCTGGAAAATATAGCCGGCTATAAATGCAATGAGTCCTTTTATAACAAAAGTTATAGGTACATATACGAAATAACCTCCGATGAAATCAGAGAGTGCTGAACCAATACCGCCTGCGAAAAGTCCGTAGACAGGTCCTAAGAATACTCCGGATAAGATTACGATTGCATCACCGGGGTGAATATATCCACCTGTTCCTGGTGTGGGAATACGGATTATTGATGTTGCAACGCATGATAAGGCGGCAAATAAAGCTGCCATAACCAGATTTTTAAGCGATTTATTCATTTTTTCCTCTTTTCTGCAATGCTTTAAGCTTTTGTGTAGTAGAGATTTAAGATTAGCATTGCGAATCTAAAACCTAAAAAATCATAATATAATTTTTGTGGTTTCTAAAGGGTCAGATTTAAAAAAAATAAAAATATCAGATTATCTATAGTAATAGTTAATGCATTGATTGTAATCTTCATAAAATCAAAACTGTTCTCTAAAGAAAATTATCAAGTTGAATTATAAATGAAAGGCTGAACTGTTTAATTATAAATATACTGTTTTTGTTAATAAAAATTGCTTTTATTGGTAAAATCGGGTATAATTTTATTAAATTAACATATCGTTCACTTTAAATTATCTATATAATATAGATAAATATGAGTTTTTAGGGGGAGTATTGTTTTGAAAGATAATAGAGCTGTTTTGGTAAAAGTTTGTGGCCTTACAGATACAGTAGAAGCAGACTATCTAAATAAAAACAAGGTTGATTTTGCCGGATTTGTTTTGTTTTTTCCAAAGAGCAAAAGAAATATAAGTATAGAAAAAGCGGAACAGATAATGGCAGAACTTGATGAAAATATAAAAAAGGTAGCTGTTATTGTATCACCGGATGAAAGCGAGATACAGCAGATAAATGGGTCAGGATTTGACTATGTCCAGATACATGGTGAGATTAAAGACAGGCTGTTGGAACAAATAAGCAAACCGGTTTTTAAGGCATTTAATATAAAGGACATAAAAAATATACACAAATATCAAAATAATGCCAAAATAGTGGGTTATGTGTTCGATGCAGCAGTTCCCGGAAGTGGAAAAGTTTTTGACTGGAGTATTCTTAATGACATAAAGCGTGATGCCAAAACTTTTATACTTGCCGGAGGTTTAAATGATTCAAATGTTAGAGAAGCTGTAAAACTGGTTAATCCGGATGTGGTTGATGTATCTTCAGGTGTTGAATATGACAGTGGCAGCGGCAAAGATCCGGAAAAGATTAAACAATTCATCAGGCAGCTTGAAATAAATAATAAGATTTAGCAGGAGGAAATATTTTATGAGAAAAAAAATATTAGCTGGAATGCTTGTAGCATTGATGGCTGTTAGTATGCTTACAGGATGTTCGGGCAGACCGGACAATGCAAAGAACAATAGTGCAGCAGATGACAGTAAGAAAAAAACTGAAAAGGTTGAATTAACTGTATGGGCAGGAGCAGAGGACAGGGAGTACTTAAAGAAAGTAGCAGACAACTTTATAAAAGAACACAGTTCAGAAGCGGATATTTCCATTATACATAAAGATATGGTCGAGGGTGAGTGCAGATCAAATCTTCTTGGAAATGTACTTAAAGGTGCAGATGTATATACAACTACGGATGGTGATATAAGTGCGATAGCAGCAGGCGGAGCCGCTGACCCGGTTAAAAATGCAGATACTGTAAAAAATGAAAATCTTGCATCAGCAGTAAAGGCAGTTACAGTCAATAATACCATATATGGATATCCTATAACTGCAGATAATGGATATTTTTTGTATTATAATAAGAAATATTTAAAAGCCTCTGATGTAAAAAGTCTTGACAGGATATTGTCTATTGCGGCAAAAAATAATAAAAAATTTGCAATGGATTGGACATCAGGCTGGTATCTTTATGCGTTTTATGGTCAGACCGGACTTAAGGTTAAATTAAATAAAGATGGAGTTACAAATTCATGTAACTGGAATTCAACGCAAAATCAAATTAAAGGAACGGATGTTGCTAATTCACTTATAAGAATTGGAAAAAACAAGGGATTTGAAAATACAACCGACTGGCTTACCGGTATAAAGAAAGGCAAAGTTATTGCGTGTGTCAGCGGTATCTGGGATGAAGCGGCTATAAAGAAGATGTATGGTAAAAATTATGCAGCGGCAATGCTTCCTGCATACAACTGTAACGGAAAAAAAGTACAGATGTCTACATATTTTGGGTATAAGATGCTTGGTGTAAATCCATATTCAAAAAATAAAGAGTGGGCACATAAGCTTGCACAATACATATCAAATGAGGATAATCAGAAGCTGAGATTTGAGATGAGAGGACAGGGACCTTCAAATATAAAGGCAGGTAAGGCGGATGAGATAAAAAAATCCCAGGCAGTTCAGGCGATACTTGCACAGCAGACATATTCAGAATTGCAAAGACTTGGGGGAAATTTCTGGACGCCTTCCTCAAATCTTGGAAAAGCATTAGCAAACAATTCAATAAGTGGAAATCTTCAAAATTATCTTGATAAGATTGTAAAACAGATAAATGCATCGACTGTACAATAAGCAAATATGGATGCGTTTTGCAGCGTGAAAAAAAGGAGGAATTGTTTTATGAAAAGTAAAATTAGGTCAAGTATCAGATTTTGGGTATATCTTCCTATTATAATACTGGGATTGATAGCAGTTATATCCAATATTGTATCTGAACATAATATAAGACAGGTTAATAAAAAAGCAACAGTTATATCGGATACATATCTTGTAGGTATTGCAGAACTATCAGATATTGAGGCGATTGCAAAGGATATTCATGCAGCCGGATTGTCGCACATTGTTGCAACGGATTCAAATTCTATGATAAACTATGTTAAAATTATAAATACAAAAAAAACACAGCTTGATAAGAAGATAAATGAATTGAAAAAATATTCAACAGGTCAGGAAAGTGTATATAATAATATAGTTAAAAAATATGCTGTATTTAAGGATTCGATAGCTACAATGATAGCACTCAGTGCAGATACTAAAAATGAAGCTGCCTTTGCTATAGCAAACGGCAAATTAAAAGATTCTTCAGAGGCAATGTATTCCGGGATAAACAGGATGATAGAAGATGCAAAGAAGTCATCTCAGGAAGCTAAAACTACATTGCAAAAAGGTTATATGTCAGCATTGGTGACAAGTATTGTCAGTATTACAATATGTGTTGCTGCATTTTTGTTTGCAGCAGTTGTTGTACAGAGGAAGATAATATCACCTATTGTTAAGAGTAAAAAAGAAATTGATGATATTATCAATGATATAGATGAAAGAAAAGGTGACCTTACAAAGAGGATTACCGTACAGTCTGATGATGAGATTTCAGCTCTTGGAATGGGTATCAATGCTTTTATAGAGAGATTGCAAGGCATACTTGGTATGGTTTCGGGAAGTTCTGAAAATATGGATAAGATTGCAGGTGAAGTTTCAGAGAGAGTACATCGTTCTAATAATAGTGTGTCAGACCTTTCATCACTTACGGAAGAACTTGCTGCAACGATGACACAGATAGGAAGTGACACAGCAAGGATTAATGATAATGCAGCATCAGTAAATCAGGATGTTATTGTTATTGCTGACAGATCTTCAGAGATAAACAACTATTCAGTTGAAATGAAAGAGCACGCTGAAAAAATGGAAAAAATGGCTCAGACAAATATGGATGTGACAAAAGAAAAAGTAGAGCTTATATTGTCAGAACTTAATAAAGCTATAGAAGACAGCAAGAGTATTGACAAGATAAATGATTTGACGGGAGATATTTTGAATATTGCTCAGCAGACAAATCTGCTTGCACTTAATGCATCGATAGAGGCAGCCAGAGCAGGAGAAGTCGGAAGAGGATTTGCAGTGGTTGCACACGAGATAGGTGATCTTGCTGATGCAAGCAGAAACACTGCAAGTCATATTCAGGAAATAAATACTGTTATAGTTGAAGCTGTACACAGCCTTGCGGGACATTCGCAGGACCTTATAGAGTATCTGAATGAGTCTATCATGGAAGATTTTTCGACATTTGTCAAAGCAGGTACGGAATATCGTGATAATGCTACATATATCGAAGAAGCTATGGGCGAATTTAACAAAAAAACGGAGACGCTTAAAGATACGGTGGAACAGATAGCAACAGCTATTGATTCAATAAGTAATGCTATTGACGAAGGTGCACAGGGAGTAAATGGAACAGCAGACAGTGTTCAGGATCTTGCTGCCGATATAGAGATTATTTCAAATGAAATGAATGAAAATCAGGCGATAGCTGAAGATCTGAAAAAAGAAACTGAGATTTTTGTCAGGCTTTAGGAGGAAAGCACAGTGGATAATAAAACAGCGGATGAGCTAAAAAGACGCATTGAGTCATCGGTATCACCGTTTCATACAGTATTGTATGTTATGAAAGAACTTGACGAAGCAGGCTTTGAAAGGCTCTTTCTTGGTAGAAAATGGAAGCTTAAAAAAGGCGGAAAGTATTATGTAAATGTCTACGATTCTACTATTGCCGCTTTTTGTGTCGGAGAAAACTGGCAGGGTGAAAATTTCAGATTTGCGGCAGCACATTCAGATTTTCCATGTCTTAAAGTAAAGCCTGACTGTCAGATGGAATCAAACGGTTACATAAAGATGAATGTTGAAGTTTATGGAGGTGCAATTTTAAATACCTGGCTTGACAGACCGTTATCTGCAGCGGGCAGGGTTATAATAAAGACGGATGACATTATGAAGCCGGAAGTCAGATTCGTAGATTTTAAACAACCATTGTTTATTATTCCAAATCTTGCCATTCATATGAACCGTGAGATAAACAAAGGAGTGGAGTTAAACAGACAGAAGGACATGATTCCGATTATGGCTTTGTCAGAAACGACAGATATAAAAGATAAAAAAAATATCTGGGAGACATACCTTGCGGATAATACAGGAGTTGGAGCTGAAAATATTCTTGACTATGATATGTTTTTGTATCCTGTTGAGACACCGTGCGTTCTTGGATTAAACGGAGAGTTATTTTCGGCAGGAAGACTTGATAATATGACATCAGTTCAGGCTTGTGTGAAAGGCATAAAAAGCAATGTACCGGATGATGGGTTCAACATGGCTGTGATATATGACAGCGAAGAAGTTGGCAGTGGTACAAAACAGGGGGCAGGTTCTGTCATAATAAGGAATATTATAGACAGGATATTTAGAAAATTCGGATATGATGAGGAAACTGCAGAGTGTGCACTGGCAGATGCCGTAGGATTGTCGGTAGATGTAGCACACGGAATACATCCGAACATACCGGAAAAGAATGACCCTACCAACAAACTTTTGCTCAATCATGGATTTGGAATAAAGACTTCGGCAGGAGAACGCTATGCAAGTGATCCGGTTGTCATAGGAATTGTTAAAGGTTTGTGTGACAGATATGATATAAAGTGCCAGAGGTTTGTGAACCGTTCAGACATTCCGGGAGGAAGTACATTAGGTACAATAACGGTTGCAAATATTCCTATGAGGATGCTTGATGTGGGTGTACCTGTTCTTGCGATGCATTCTTCAAGGGAGACTATGGGAATATATGACCAAGTATATTTGGAGAAAATTTTAGAAAGATTTTTTAGTTATGCGTGATAATAGCTGACAGCCTGTTTGATGAACTGTTACAGATATGTTTATTGTTGTGATTTTGTCTCTTTACAAAGTGGAGTTTGTATTCTAAAATAGAAATAAGTTATTTCTAATGACAAAATGTTTTTAAACATAAGCTGTTTTTGCAAAAACTTATATTTGATAACAGGTTGTTAAGAATAATTAAATCGTTGAAAAACAATTTTTACAAACAATCACAAAGCAAATGGAGGACATACACAATGAAGGAATTTTCACCGATCAAAGAAGGTAAAGTACGCGAGGTTTATGACAATGGCGACAGCCTTATTATTGTTGCTACAGACAGAATATCAGCATTTGATGTTATCTTGAAGAATAAAGTGACAAAAAAGGGCGCAATACTTACACAGATGTCAAAGTTTTGGTTTGATTTCACAAAGGACATTCTTCCAAACCATATGATTTCAGTTGATGTAAAAGATATGCCTGAGTTTTTCCAGAATGAAAAATATGACGGAAACAGCATGATGTGCAAGAAACTCGATATGCTTCCTATAGAGTGTATTGTTCGTGGATATATTACGGGAAGTGGCTGGGAGAGTTACAAAGAAAATGGTACGGTATGCGGTATCAAGCTGCCTGAGGGTCTTGTAGAGTCAGATAAACTTCCTGAGCCTATCTATACACCGACAACAAAGGCAGACCTTGGAGACCATGATGAGCATATTACATTTGAGCAGTCAGTAGAAATACTTGAAAAGCTTTATCCCGGAAAAGGTGCAGATTATGCAAAACAGATTAAGGATTGCACTATCAGCCTTTATAAGAAATGTGCAGATTATGCGGCAGAAAAAGGTATCATCATAGCTGATACAAAATTTGAGTTTGGTCTTGATGAGAACGGAAATGTAGTTCTCGGTGATGAGATGCTTACACCTGACAGTTCAAGATTCTGGCCGGTAGAGGGTTATAAGCCGGGACAGGGACAGCCATCATTTGACAAGCAGTTTGTAAGGGACTGGCTTAAGAAAAATCCTGACAGCGATTATAAGCTTCCTGACGAGGTTGTTGAAAAGACTGTTGACAAGTACAAAGAAGCATATCTTCTTCTTACCGGAAAAGAGTTTGATAAATAAGTATATCAGAAGATTCTTTAAAACACATAATAAAAATAACGGTTCACATCTTGATTTTAAGTGTGAACCGTTATTTTGTTTAAAGTATAGGAAAATGCCCGTAAAGTAGTGGGATGTCAGAGCAAAACGCTGGTTTTGCCATTTTTTATTCAGAAATATGGTTTAAAACCCAGTCGCCGTACCAGAAATTATCATTATGTACTTTTATGGAAGTATATTTGATATTTATATGTTTTTCAAGTTTGTTTTTTGGGTCATAACGATATTCATCAGTTTTTAGGCCCTTTTTGTTGTATTTATATTTTGTGATTAAAACAGGTTTTTTACATTTTTTATTATCGTAGTTTGTAATTGAAATGAGCTGTCCTTTTTTATTGTAATCGTATTTATATATATAATATATCTTACCTTCTTTTGAAGAATATTTTTCAGATATAATCCTGCCTTTGTGATATTTGTATCTTACATATGATGATGCATTTCCTTTTACTGAATAGTTAGTCTGCTGGATAAGATTACCTTTTTGGTCATATGTATATCCGGATTTGCCCGACTCTTTTGTTCCGTTTGAATATCCGGTTTTTGTATCGATTTGTTTATTGTCATTGTAAGTATAATCGTATTTATACAATTCTTCATCGGTTGGGGAATAACGGTGTTCGCATTTTAACATACCATTGTCAAAAAGTATCATTTTATAATAATCTGATTTTGCACCTTTTGCGTTAAAACTTGAAAAAGAAGTGAGATTGTCGTTAGCATCAATTTCGGCTTTGTATGTGATGCCGAGTCCCTCTTTATCATAGCCTTCAATTTTTTTTAACTTGTTGTTTTCGTAATCAAAATTATAATAATGGTCGAGTGTATTTTTTTCATTATATACATTATAACTTTTTACTGTATAAACTTTCTTTGCGGGTACATCTGATACCGGTGAAGAAGTATCTGGTGCGGGGGTGGCTGTCTCAGATTTTTTATCTGAAACTTTTGCCGTTGTATCTTTTTGAGAGTTATCTGAATTGCCGCATCCTGCGAGTAATGCAACAGACAGGGTACAGGAAACAGAAAGTGCCGTGATTTTCTTTATAATATTAGTTTTTATCATAATAAGTGTTCTCCATTTCTGTAGTAGTATTTGCTTTTTTGGGTTTTAACTTGTTTCTTTTTCAACCAGTGTCCATGAGACGCTTTCGGAGAGGACTTCCTTTTTATCTATAAGATTTAGAAGCTGCATTGCCGCTTTCTGTCCGACTCTTCTTGTACCGTGTGCAAGAGAGGTTATCTTTATCGGTGACAGGTCGCTTAACTGGCTGTTATCAAAACTGACTATGGCAATATCATTTGGGACATTTATACCATTTTGCATAAGCAGTTGTATGAGATGATAAGCTATCTCGTCATTGTAGCACACAACAGCACTGCATTTTGGAACTACGGTTTTTACAAATCCCTCAAGAAAATTATTTTCATTTCTTAAAAGCCGTTCTCTCGAAACAGTGTCAAACCATAGGATATTGTCATCGGAAAAACGAAGATTTGCTTCGGTAAGAGCTTTTAAATAGCCGCTGTATCTGCCGTGTCCCTGAAGGTCATCAACTTTAAAAATTCCCGCAATGTCTGTATGGCCTTTATTTATGAGATAATTGGTAAGCTGGTATCCGCCGCCGATATTATCATCTGTTATGGAAACATGGTCTGATAATGCAGGGTAGTTTCCATATATAAATATGATGGGAATGTCACGCTGTTCAAATTGCTGATAAAGATCAAGATTTGGCGATGGCAGAGCGGTCTTTGACCCTTCCATGATAAGACCGTCAATGTTTAATTGTAAAAGTTTTTGTAAAATCTTTCGTTCTTCGTCAACTCTGTTTTGTGTCGCATACACATAAACAGCATAATTTTTTTTGCTTAGACTGTGCTGTATATCTTTTAACACATTTGGAAAGATATAATCATTTATATAAGTAGTAACGACGGCAACGCTGTTGCTTTTTGAATTTTTCTTTTGCTTTACTATGCGTGAACCACTGCCCTGACGACGCTCTATAAGACCATTGGATACAAGGACGGCAAGAGCGTTTCTCGCAGTCTGTCTGCTGACATTATTACTTGCCGCAATTTCAAGTTCGGTAGGAAGAAAACCGGTTTCATTGTAAAGACCCTGAAAAATATCTTCCTGAAGTTTGTTTGCTATTTTTAAATATTTGGCTGGCATATCTGCCTCCTCCTGTTTAGTGCTTGATGCTCCGGATTGCTTCATTGCTACGCAATTTTCGCAATCATGCAAACACCTCCATTCTTATTGTCGATGTTTGGTGGGTCTAGCCGGTAGATAGCAATTTGCATATAAACATGCATTGCTATCTACTTTTGACCCTGACATCATTGTACTACATATTATAGAGTTTTGCAATTTATTTGTATTTTTTTATGTGGAAAGAAGAATACAAATAAATAACAAAATATGATATATAAAATTTGAATTTTAAGATTTAATAATCGAGATTGTATTATGTTATAAAAAGCGTGAGAAATTCATATAAAATGAGTGTAAAAAAAATATATTATTTATTCAAAATGCATAAATAGGTTATAATGAAAATGAAAAATGAAAATCAGATAAAATTTAAAAGTGCACAAAATAAAAGTGAAAATATGTGCAAAATAGTGAATATGTATCTTAAAAAACAATGTCGAAAATAATTTGTTATCAAAAAAATGCACAAAAGTGTGCAAAAAAACAAAAAAAGGTTGACTTTTGTGTTAATGTTGACTAATATATGATATATAAAATAAATCGTTGAAAAAAACGATCAAAATAAAGGAGGAGCAATCTATGAGAATGAAGAAAGCTTTAGTAGCAACACTTACAGCAGCAATGGTATTTTCACTTACAGCGTGCGGATCATCAGGAGAGTCAGCAGGAGGTTCAAGTTCAGGATCAAAAGATGCAAGTTCAAGTTCATCAAAATCAGACGATCTTATCTCTATCGGTTTTGCACAGGTTGGTCATGAGTCGGACTGGCGTACAGCAAGTACAGAGTCTTGTCGTTCAACATTTTCTAAAGAAAATGGATATAATCTTTCATTTGTTGATTGTGACAACAAATCAGCAGACCAGCTTGAGGCAGTCAGAAACTTCGTTGAGCAGGAAGTTGACTACATAATCATTGATCCTATTGTTGAGACCGGTTGGGATACGGTATTAAAAGAGGCAAAAGAGGCAGGTATCCCGGTACTCGTTATTGACCGTAACATCAAAGTTGATGAAAGTCTTTACACGGCTTGGGTAGGTTCAGACTTCACAGCAGAGGGTGAGTCAGCAGGTGCTTGGCTTAAAGCATATCTTGAAGCTAAGAAGAAGACAGACAAAGTAAACATTGTAACTATCGCAGGTACAAATGGTTCTTCAGCACAGATTGGTCGTACAAAAGGTTTCAACAAATATGTTGAGGCAAATGGCTGGAATCTTCTTGATGAGCAGGACGGTGACTTCACACAGGATGGTGGTCAGAAGATTATGGAGTCTTATCTTAAGTCATACAAAGATATTGATGTAGTTGTATGCCAGAATGATAACGAAGCATTCGGTGCTATCGATGCATTAAAGGCAGCAGGTAAGACATATGGCAAGGATGGAGATATCATCATTATCTCATTTGATGCTACAAACGCAGGTCTTAAGAATGTAAAAGAAGGCTCTATCAATGCAGACTTTGAGTGTAACCCACTTGCAGCTCCATATCTAGAGGACATCATCAAAAAGATTAAGGACGGTGGAAAACCTGACAACCAGAAAGTATATGTTGATGAAGCATGCTTCGCTTGTGATGACACAGTTTCATCATTCAAGACAGATGAAGGAAAAGAAATTACTATGACAGTTGTTGATGACAAAGTTCTTAAAGAGCGTGCATACTAAAATATGTTTGCGATTTGAATGTGTTGACTAAGTACACAGATGCTTGAACAATACGGTGTAGGTATAGGAACTGATTTAAGCATATAAAACAAAATGTAAGAGAATCCGAACAGCATTCATGACGGTATAGTATTACTAGTTTAGACCAAATTAAGGTGCTAAAACCGGATTCTCTTATTATTTTGAAAATATATGAAAATTTTTAAGAAGATATGAATATTGAAATTTTCATATGTTCTCAAAAAAGACATGAAAGGAGACAGTGTAGATGAAGGAAAATGAAGTTTTAACCATGCGTGGCATAAATAAGACATTTCCCGGAGTAAAAGCTTTAAACGGTGTTGATTTTACACTTAGAAAAGGAGAGATACACGCCCTGATGGGTGAGAATGGTGCAGGTAAATCGACATTGATAAAGGTACTTACAGGTGTATATGACTTTGAAGCCGGTGAGATACGAGTTGACGGGACTGATGGACCTGTCGTAAATCATTCAACGCAGGAGGCACAGGAAAAAGGAATCGCAACAGTTTATCAGGAAGTAAACCTCTGTCCTAACCTTACGGTTGCAGAAAATCTTTTTATAGGAAGAGAGCCAAGAAATGCTCTTGGACTTATCCAATGGAAAAAGATGAACAAGATGGCACAGAAGATAGTAGATGATCTTAATATAGACATTGATGTTACTGTTGCTCTTGAAAATTATTCGGTTGCATTGCAACAGATGGTAGCCATTGCGAGAGCCGTGGATATGGATTCAAAGGTTCTTATTCTTGATGAGCCTACATCTTCACTTGATGACAGCGAGGTTGAGAAGCTGTTCAAGATGATGCTTAGGTTGAAAAAAGAAGGTGTAGGAATTGTCTTTGTAACACATTTCCTTGAACAGGTTTATGCAGTATGTGACATGATAACCGTTCTTAGAAATGGTGAGCTGGTCGGAGAATATCCGGTTGCAGAGCTTCCAAGAGTAGAACTTGTTGCAAAGATGATGGGTAAGAACTTTGATGATTTAGCTTCTATTAAAGAGGCGGAGAGTTCGGTACAGGATGAGATTATCATTGATGCAAAAGGACTTGGACACAAAGGAAAGATAAAACCTTTCAATCTTGTTATACACAAAGGAGAAGTTATCGGTCTTACCGGACTTTTAGGTTCAGGACGAAGCGAACTTGCCAGAGTTATCTATGGTGCCGACAAATCGCAGAGTGGTACTCTTAAGGTAAAAGGAAAAGAAGCTAAAATAAATTCACCTATAGATGCCATGAAGCTTGGCATGGGATTTTTGCCGGATGACAGAAAGGCTGAAGGTGTTATCGCAGATCTTTCAATTAGGGAAAATATGATACTTGCGGTTCAGGCAAAGCGTGGAATGTTCAGACTTCTGCCAAGATCAGAGCAGGAAAAGATTGCTGACAAATATATAAAGGAAATACAGGTTAAAACACCTAGTATGGAAGTTCCTATAAGCCAGTTGTCAGGTGGTAACCAGCAGAAAGTAATCCTCGGTAGATGGCTTGCCACAAATCCTGATTTTCTTATTCTCGATGAGCCTACAAGAGGTATTGATATAGGAACAAAAACAGAGATACAGAAACTTATAATCAAACTTGCCAAAGAAGGCAAGGCTGTAATATTTATCTCATCTGAGATTGAAGAAATGCTTAGAACATGTGATAGAATGGTCGTTTTAAGAGACGGTGTCAAAGTTGGAGAGATTGATGATGAAATGACACAGAATTCTATCATGAAAGCTATTGCGGGAGGTGACAAGGATGAGTAAGGAGAAGAACTCGTTTTGGAAAAAATGCACGGGAAGTAAATTGTTTTTTCCTGCCGTGTGTCTGCTGGTGGTGATACTTGTGAATGTTATCAAATCACCAAGTTTTTTACAGATTTCAATAAACAACGGAGTATTGTATGGAAGACTTATAGATATTGCAAACAGAGGTAGTGAGATTGCGATACTTGCAATAGGAATGACACTTACCATTGCTGTTTCAGCGGGTACTGATATATCAGTAGGTTCGGTAATGGCACTTGTTGCATCCTGCTGTTGTACATCACTTGTAGGATATGGAGTAAATTCAGCTTCATCTGTTAAGATGCCTATCATCTTCGGTGTACTGTTTGGAATCTTTATCGGTGGTGTCTGTGGATGCTTCAACGGTTTTATGGTTTCAAATCTTAAGGTTCAGCCGATGGTAGCGACGCTTGTACTCTATACGGCTGCAAGAGCCGTAGGTCTTGTTGTAAGCAACAACCAGAATACATATGTTCATGTAAAACAGTATAAATATCTTGGAAACTTCTGGCATATAGGAGGCTGGGAGTGCCCGATACCTACACCTATATTTGTAGCGGCTATATGTGTTATACTTGCAACACTTCTTCTTAAAAAGACGGCACTGGGAATGTATATACAGGCTGTTGGTATAAATCCAAAGGCTGCAAGGATTATGGGTATAAATTCAGGACTTATCATTTTCTTATGTTATGTAATATGTGGTCTTGGTGCAGGTATTGCCGGAACTGTTGCATCATCGAGAATTTATTCGGCTGACTCAAACAACATAGGTCTTAACTTTGAAATGGATGCTATCCTTGCCGTAGCACTTGGTGGTAACAGTCTTGCGGGTGGTAAATTCTCACTTGCCGGTTCTATCATCGGAGCATATACGATACAGGCACTTTCTACAACGCTTCTTGCTTTCGGTGTAAAGACTGAGCAGGCTCCTGTTATTAAAGCTATTGTTATTGTTATAATCGTTGTTATACAGGCTCCTGCAATCCAGAGTTATATGAAGAATAGAAAAGCACGCAAAGCTGGTGCTACCGGAGGGGAGGCTGTTGCGAAATGAAAAATAAATTAAAAATTGGAGGCAATAATCTTTTATTGCTCATTACGATAGTTCTTTTTATTGTTATGTACGGAATAGGTTGTGTTATATATGAAGATAAAGGTTTCGGACATTTCCAGACATTGTTAAATCTTCTTATAACAAATGCAGGTCTTATATGTGTAGCCTGCGGTATGACCTGTGTAATGCTTACCGGAGGTATCGACATTTCGGTAGGTTCACTTGTCGGACTTGACTGTATGGTAATGGCATACGGCATGACAAATCTTAAATGGAGTCCGGTTGTTGCTATAGCGGTTGTATTGATAATCGGTCTTGTGTTTGGTGCCGTTCAGGGATTTCTTATCGGTGTGCTCGGCATCCAGCCATTTATTATAACAATGGCAGGTATGTTCTTTGCAAGAGGTATGATAGCCGTTATCACAACTGATATGGTAAACATTAGTAATGAAACATTTGCAAAATGGGCAGACTGGAAACTTCAGCTTCCATTTGGCGGTTACACTAATAGACACGGTGTTATGATGAACCCTTTCATCAGAATGCCTGTTATCATCGCACTTCTTGTAGTTGTCATAACATTCATAATCCTTAAATTCACAAAGTTTGGCCGTTCTCTTTACGCTGTAGGTGGAAGTGAATCATCAGCAAAACTTATGGGATTAAATGTTAAAAAGACAAAGATGAAAGCGTATATGTTATCTTCATTGCTTTGCTCTATCGGTGGAATATTATATTGTCTGAACAGTATGTGTGGATTCGTTGCACAGGCAAAATTCATGGAGATGGATGCCATCGCTTCATCAGTAATCGGTGGAACGCTTCTTACAGGTGGTGTCGGAAATGTTATCGGTACATTGTTCGGTGTACTTATCAAAGGTACTATTGATACACTTGTAAATACAAACGGAAAACTTCTTTCATCATGGTCAAGTATCGCAATATCAGCACTGCTTTGCTTCTTCATAGTTCTTCAGGCTGTATTTGCACTTGTTAAAGAGAAAAAGAAAGAGTGATGAATTTACAAACAGTAACAGAATAGTCTTTTTATAGCTGAACTGTTACTAAAAAACCATATTTTACTTGATTAAATGTTTTTTTTAAGGTATTATTAGTATGGTGTTAAGAAAAAACTAAATTATTTTAGGAAAAAATATCATCTGATGTTTTTGGCAGACTTAACAGCCAGAAACATCAGATGTTGTTGCATTAAAACAAATTAAAAAATATCGAGAGGAAAAGGAGAAGTAGAATGGAAGTAAGAAATTATAAATTTTGGTTTTGTACCGGTTCACAGGATTTATATGGTGATGAGTGTCTCGCAAATGTAGCAGCTCACTCAAAACAGATTGTGGAGGCTTTAAATGCTTCAGGAAAACTTCCTTTTGAGGTTGTGTTAAAACCAACTCTTATTACAAATGAACTTATAAGAAAAACATTTAACGATGCAAATAATGACCCTGATTGTGCAGGTGTTATCACATGGATGCACACATTCTCACCTGCAAAATCATGGATATTAGGACTTCAGGAGTACAGAAAACCTTTACTTCATCTGCATACACAGTTCAATATGGAAATCCCATATGACACGATAGACATGGATTTCATGAATGAAAATCAGGCAGCACATGGTGATAGAGAGTACGGTCATATCGTATCACGCATGAAGATTGAGCGTAAGGTTGTTGTCGGACACTGGTCAGATGAGAAAGTACAGGAAAAGATTGGTTCATGGATGAGAACGGCAGTCGGTGTTGTTGAGAGCAGCCATATCAGAGTTATGCGTGTAGCTGACAACATGAGAAATGTTGCTGTTACAGAGGGTGACAAGGTAGAGGCTCAGCTTAAATTTGGCTGGGAAGTAGATGCTTATCCGGTAAATGAGATCGCAGATGCGGTAGCAGCAGTTTCAGAGTCAGATACAAATGCACTCGTCGATGAATATTATGATAAGTATGATATTCTTCTTGAGGGCAGAGATCCTGCAGAATTTAGAAAACATGTGGCAGTACAGGCTCAGATAGAAATCGGTTTTGAGAGATTTTTAAAAGAAAAAAATTATCAGGCAATCGTAACACATTTTGGAGACCTCGGTGCACTTAAGCAGCTTCCAGGACTTGCTATCCAGAGACTTATGGAAAAAGGTTACGGATTTGGAGCAGAGGGTGACTGGAAAGTTGCAGCAATGGTTCGCCTTATGAAAGTCATGACAGCAGGCATGAAAGATGCAAAAGGAACATCGATGCTTGAAGATTATACATATAATCTCGTACCGGGTAAAGAGGGAATACTTGAAGCTCATATGCTTGAGATTTGTCCGTCAATCTCAGAGGGTCCTATCCAGATTAAGTGCCAGCCTCTTTCAATGGGCGACAGAGAAGATCCGGCAAGACTTGTATTTACATCGAAGAACGGCCACGGTATCGCAACATCACTTATCGACCTCGGAAACCGTTTCAGACTTATTATAAACGATGTAGAGTGCAAGCAGACAGAGAAGCCTATGCCTAAGCTTCCTACTGCAACAAACTTCTGGACACCTGAACCGGACCTTTATACAGGAGCAGAAGCATGGATACTTGCAGGTGGTGCACATCACACGGCATTTACATATGACCTTACTGCTGAGCAGATGTGTGACTGGGCAGCAATGATAGGAATAGAAGCAGTCGTTATAAATAAAGATACAAATATCAGAGATTTCAAGAGAGATCTTATGCTCGGTGATATTGTTTACCGTTAGAGAGCAGATAGTGTGGAATATATTATAATGCACGCTATGCACATAAAATGTGTGCAGAAGTAAAAATAATATGCTGCAGTACAAAAAAAGCAATACGCAGCATCAGTAGGTAAATACCATATAAATTATGACAAACAGACAAATAAAACAGCATAAAAGCAGGAGGAGAAAAGTTAATGAAAGATATAATTGAAAGTGGAAAGACAGCTCTTGGTATTGAGTTTGGTTCAACAAAGATAAAGGCAGTTCTTATCGACGAAAACAACAATCTCATTGCTACAAGCGGACACAAATGGGAAAACAAATATGAGAACGGTGTATGGACATACAGCCTTGATGACATCTGGTCAGGACTTCAGGACTGCTACAGCAAACTTGCCGCAACAGTTAAAGAAAAATATGACGCAGAGATAACAAAAATCGGTGCTATGGGATTTAGTGCAATGATGCACGGATATATGGCATTTGATAAAGATGATACTCTTTTAGTACCATTTAGAACATGGAGAAATACTATCACTTCTGAAGCTAGTGACAAGCTTACTGAGGTATTTGATTTCAATATTCCACAGAGATGGAGTATTGCACATCTTTATCAGGCAGTCTTAAATAAAGAAGCTCATGTTAAAGATGTAAATTTCTTTACAACGCTGTCAGGATATATCCACTGGCAGCTTACAGGAAAGAAAGTCCTCGGTGTAGGTGATGCATCAGGAATGTTCCCTATCGACAGCACAACAGGTGATTATGACGAGAATATGCTGGGTCAGTTTGATGAACTTGTTGCTCCGGAAGGATTTGCATGGAAAATTAAAGATATTCTTCCGAGTGTTCTCTCAGCCGGTGAAGACGCAGGTGTCCTTACGGAAGAGGGAGCAAAGAAACTTGATGTTTCAGGAAAACTTCAGGCTGGTACAAGAGTTTGCCCTCCGGAAGGTGATGCCGGAACAGGAATGGTGGCAACAAATAGTATTAAGGTAAGAACAGGTAATGTTTCAGCAGGAACATCAGTATTTGCAATGATAGTTCTTGAAAACAGACTTAAAAAAGCTTACAGACAGATTGATATGGTTACAACTCCTGTAGGAGATGCAGTAGCAATGGTACATTGTAACAACTGTACATCAGAGATAAACGCATGGGTTGACCTCTTTAGCGAGTATTCAAAACTCATGGGAATAGAAGTAGCTCCTGAGGAAATCTTTGATAAGTTATTTAAACAGGCATTACTTGCAGAAAAAGACGGCGGTGGAATCGTTGCTTATAACTACTTCTCAGGTGAGCATGTAACAGGATTTGAAGAAGGTCGTCCGTTACTCGTAAGAGAGACAAATGCAAAATTCAATCTTCCAAACCTTATGAGAGTTCAGCTCTACACGGCACTCGGTGCATTAAAGACAGGTCTTGACATTCTCTTTAAAGAGGAAAAAGTTGAGGTTGACTCAATCTTTGGTCATGGCGGATACTTTACTATAAAAGGTGTAGGTCAGAAAATTCTTGCAGGTGCCATCAACACTCCTGTATCTGTAATGGAGACAGCAGGCGAAGGTGGAGCATGGGGAATTGCAATTCTTGCATCATATATGGTAAACAAGAAAGACGGACAGTCACTTCAGGATTACTTAAGCAATGAAGTATTTGCAAACCAGCACGGTGAGGTTGTAGAACCTGACCCTGAGGATGTAAAAGGATTTGATGAATTTATCGAGAAATATACAAAGTGTCTTGCAATCGAGAGGGCAGCAGTAGAAAATCTCGAAAATACAAGATAGCAAAACCTTATAAAATATAATCTTAAATTTACTAACAGGCATGGCGGCAGATGTCAGGTTTGTGAGTGAATAGTGATAAGAGCTGCATATTGATATTAAAGTCGTGATATTATATTATAATATTGGACAGCTTGATATTGATATTGCAGCTCTTATTTTTGTGAGCTGGTATGTACTCTCGGTATCTCCTCAAAACGAGTCATTTCGGCTGGACTTTTGATATACTGTTTCCATTTTCTAATTGTAATACCGTGTACGTATACATACTTTGTATGTATTGCGAAAATGTCATTGTATATCAAAAATCCATCTCGAAATTCTTCGTTCAGAAGATTTAGAGAGCACATTGTTAAAAAACGGAGGATAAAATGAAAGTTATAGTTATGGATATGGACGGGACACTTTTAAATGATGATAAGAAAGTGACCGAATATACAAAAAATGTTTTGCGTGATATGAAAAAGAGAGGTATGCGTATCGGGATTGCGTCGGGCCGGCCGATAATAGGTGTAAAGAGAACAGTTGAAAACCTCGGTATCTCTGACATAATTCAGTTTATGATCGCATCAAACGGTGCAGAACTTTTTGATGTGGAGGACAAAGAGAAAAAGGACTTTTATAAACTTGATGTTGATACGATATTTGAGATAATCGATGAGTATGAGCAGTTTGACTTAAATCCATATGTGTATCAGGGGGAGGACTGTTATGCGGCAAGAAATGACTCGACAATAGAGAGAGCCGCAAGAAACAATCATCTTGGCATACATTTATGTGATATGAAAAAAGAAGTTACGACACCTCAGAGTAAATTAGTGTTAAGCACTCCGCCTGAAAAAATGGAGTCAGTTGAAAAGTTTTATGAGGAGCATAAATCTGAAAAATACCGTGCATTTAAATCGCAGGCTGATATGTTTGAATTTGTCCACCCAAAGCTGTCAAAGGTTTACGGTATCAGATATTATTGTGAAAAATACGGATATGATATATCACAGGTTGTGGCTTTTGGTGATACAACAAATGACCTTGAAATGGTGAGAGATTGTGGAACCGGTGTGTGTATGTGCAATGGAACAGATGATGTAAAAGCAGTTGCGGATATTATCACAACAGACAGCAATGATGAGGACGGGCTTGCAAAGACACTTAAGGAAATAATAAATAATGTTAATTAGATGTAAAGGAATTTGAGAAAAAAACCGAAATTTTAAATAGTATAAATATATAGATTGCAGGATGGAAGAGAAAGGGGTATAGATATGGTTTACATTAAAGCAAATAATGAGATAATAAAGGTTTATCAGAGCGTGATAACATCTAAGAAAGAGCGTGTGGAGTGGAATGGTGATATTGTAATAAGAAAAAATGCGATGATACTTGTCGGCAGACTTCGTTCTATGTATTTTGAACTCAGCTCAAGGAGGGTTTATTCAGATATTGAGGAATTTTCTCTTGACTCTGCCAAAGCATTTGAGATAAAAGATAATATACTTCTCACAAACATAATAAATATGATGTTATATCCTTTCGTAAAATGGGGAGCAATAAAGGGAATTAATGTTGAGAAGGACTATATGGTGCTCGCTGCTTTGTTTTCGCAGATTTTTAAGGAGATAGATGTTCAAACATATTTTACTAAGACGAGCATGAAATTTTTCAACGACGAAATTCAGATTACTTTTGAAGATGCGATGGAAAAATGTATTGAACATATTGAAGAACAGCGTGAAGATAGAGAGTTTTTGGAAAAGTTAGAGGGAAGTATTGAAGATAAAGACACGGGGAAAAATATTTTGCAAGATGACGGAGGTGCAGAAATATATAAGGGGTATACGAAGGATGGGCGTATAGTTAATATAAATCCGGAAAGAGGTATAAGGACAAAAGCAGGTCTTTGGCACAGTATTAGATGGATTATCGGAAGTTACGATTTTAAAAAGGAAAAATTTGATGAAGAATATGCAAATTCGCATAGGATAGGAAATAATTTTTACATGGTTCCATATAAGTGTCCGAAATGTGGGGAATTTCTTCATATGGTTGTTTTCCCTAGCGGAAAAGAGTATGTTATAGATACTGAAGAGGGAAAGGTCTATATTGCGAGAGCATATACCTGTGATAATTGCAAAACATTTTATACGCCAAGCCCGGACAGACTTCTTAAAGAGGGGGATATATACATCCTTGATTTTGATAACGATGAGTATGCGGCGAGAGATTATGCACTGCTTTTAGGAAGAAAAGGTGCAAAGACGGCAAATTGCCACTTCAATGTGTATCAATCTGATTATAAAAGGGAGCTTTCCAGGGGTGAGAAAAGACTTAGTGAGGTATGCCAAGATATTGAACATCTCGCTAATTATGAACTTGAGACGCTAATCACAAAGATGGATGAGGGGTTCTTTTCTGACTATGAGAAAGAGAAATTTTATGCGACAATAGAGCAGGAACTTGAATATCGTGAGAAGATAAGAAAAAAGAAAATTAACGAGATTAGGAAAGAAGCAGAAGAAAGAAGAAAACTGGAAGCGAGTTTACGAGCCAAAGAGGCAGGAAATAATAAATATGATGGAGATGACAATATTAGTGATAATATTAAAGATGTGTTACAGGTTTACCAAAACATCAGTGAATATTACAATTTTTTGGAGGAGGCAGTAAACGAACAGGAGGAGAAAAATAAAGTATCCGAAAGAGCTTATGGAGTCGAAGATAATACAAATAGTGGTTTAAATTTAGAAGACGGATTACAGAAAAATAAGGCAGAAGCAGATAATAAAAAAGATGGAAGCAATTTAGGCAAAAACGATATAGCCGGCGAAAATATTACTGCGGGAGATGGTTGTTACGATGAGAATATAAGTGATGGCACAAAAAAAGACATATTAAACGGCGGTTTGGAAAATAGTATTGAAAGTGGAGAGGACAGGGTAGTTTCTAATAGTGACGGAGAAAAAGATAATTATGCTGCAAATTCAGAAAATGGTATTGAAAAAGAAAAAGCAGGGGATAATACCGGAACTGTAGAACAAAGATTTAATGAGGGTGGCACTGACAAGGTGATAAGGTGCCCGTCACTCTATGATGTGCTTATAGATATGGGCAGGACGGCAAAATATTCAGAGATAATTGAATATATAAAAAAGGTTAAAAGGTCAGAAGGTGAGGAGCAGAAAAAACTTCATTGTTTGGATGTACTTACAAAAATGTGTAAAACGGCGGCAAAAAAAGAGGTAGAGTATATAGTATCTCATCTTCCGGAAAATATAAACTTTGACAGATATAAAAGAACAAAAGAAAAACTGATGACTTACATGGAGATAGATGTTAGTCCGTATATCAAGATTGTTGATACAAAGCGTGATAAAGTTGAGTTTGATGAATTAAATAAGCTTGTAGAGGGTGTTGACAGAGATAACAGAAATGAATTGCTCGATGTGATGGAAAAGATAAAGAACGGAGAGTATGAGAAACGAAATTCGGACAGATTTGTCGAGGGACTGAGAAAGCGTGTGTATGCTATGGATGAGGCAAAGCTCAGAGGTATATGTCCAAATCCTGAGTACTTAACATTTGACGAGGGACTTAAGGCGATAAAAGAGATAGAGGAGGGAATTTTTCTGCCTGAACTTAAATCAAATATGCTGCAGCTTATAGACAAGAAACTTACAGCATTAAAGACGGAGGAATGTGAACTTCTTGTAAGAAAACTTAAGCGTGAACTTGACGGAAAAATATCAAATACATCAAAAATTCATTTTTACGATATAAGAAAAATGAGAGATGGAGAAAGCAATGACAAAGAATCTTCATTTGTTAAAGTTGCAATAAGTACATATGCATATGCGGCAGAAAAATATGAGTATCCCATTATAATATGTGATTCTTCGCTGTTTGGCAGTGGAAAAGATGGCTTTATAGTCACACCTGATCATATATTCTACAAGGGTCTTATAAAATCAGGCTCAGTAGATGTAAAAAAAATAAACGGCATATTTTCCAAAAAAAATGGACTTGTGATGATACATATGGAGAAAGGCTATGTAAAGATACCGTGCACCCTCAGCAAAAATGATGAAAAAAATCTGGCGGAAGTGCTGACATCATTTGTTGATTATCTTAAATTAAAGCCGGAGTCAAGAAGTATTAAGTATATGTCAAAACAGGAACACAAGATAAAGTGCTGCTATCGCTGTGGTCATAGATTTAGGGACGGAAATATTTGTCCAAAATGCGGCAGCAGCTTTAACAGCTAGTGTACTTACCTGCCGGCTTAAAGCTAAATAACGCAGGGAAAATTTTCAGTCTGCAAGACGGGAAATGAGCTGTATCGGTAAATAGGTAAAAAAGCCTGCAATCGGTTGACAACCGTCATGAATATGGTACAATGTAGTAATAAAAACTACATAAGATAGAGGTTGGCACAAAGATATTTAGAAATAGAAAAGACCGACCGGTATCATAGAAAGATATATTTGTTACTGTTCGAGCCTGAATTTGAACAGCAGCAGATTAAAAGACGGAGGATTTGCCATGGATTATCAGTTAATCAGCGACAGCTCATGTGATCTTGAGCAGAGTTTAAGAGAAAAGTATGACATAGAGGTAGTACCTTTTTATATATCATTTGATGAGGAAAATTATCAGAAAGAAGTTGAAGAGATAGCGATAGATGATGTTTACAGGAAAATGGTGGATTTTCCTAAGCAGTATCCTAAAACATCACTTCCTTCTGTTCAGAATTATGTGGATGCATTTACTCCGCACGCAAGGGAGGGCAGGGCGGTTATCTGTATATGTATTACTACTTCATTAAGCGGCTCGTACAATTCAGCTTGCAATGCAAAAGAGATTGTCTGCGAAGAGTATCCTGATGCAAAGATAACAGTTATCAATTCACTTGGGGCAACCGTACTTCAGGGACTTTATGTAATTCAGGCAGCAAAGCTGAAACAGTCCGGAGCTTCTTATGATGAAGCAGTAGAAAAACTTACATCAAAGGAGTATCTTTCAACAGGACGGATATTCTTTACTGTGGGAAATACGGATTATCTTAAACATGGTGGAAGAATAGGAAAAGTGGCAAGCGTTGCTTCGAGTGCACTTAACTTAAAACCTATAATAACACTTAAAGACGGCTCGATAGATGCATCAGGAATTGCCAGAAGCCGTAAAAAATCAATAGCAAAAACGTATGAGCTGTTAAAAAATTATTTTGCTGAAAATGGTGAAGATCCTAATAACTATGTTTATAGGGTGGGATATGGATATGACAGAGAGGAAGGACTTGAATATAAAAAAGAGCTTGATGAGGTTATGCGTGGTCTGGGACTTAAAGAGGAGACAGGAATAGCTCATATAGGTGCAACGATATGTGTTCACACAGGACCTTATGCGATAGGAGTCGGTCTTATAAAAAAGATACAGAATTGATTTCAGTATATATACGAAATACCTTATATTTACAGGGCTGAACTGATGGAAATATCGTATTTTTTGTTATGAATATGTATGTGTGAAAAATACAGGATGCCGCAAATATACAGTATAATGGAGATTAACGAGATTGTATTTTGAATGTATAGTGGTATAATATAAATATAAGAGAGATCTGTTACCTAAGTGCTGGAGAGACAACTTAGTCAACAGCTTTTTCATAATATGCTAAAAGTAAACAAAAGGAGTGATTTTTATGGAAGAAAATAATATTCAAAAATCAGGGCAGATTAAAGAAAAACAGAGTGTAAAATACCGATTAAAGAAAAATGTGGCATATGTGACTAATCTTACAAGCATTGCAGCATTGGTTGCCATAATTGCTTTACTGATAGTAGGTAAACAGTACAGTAATGCATTGACAAGTTATGGTTTTATACAGGGTGATATAGGAAAGGCAATGACGGTACTTGCCGGTTCACAGAGCTCGGTAAGAGCGACTATCGGATATCTTGATGAGAGTGCCATAAAAGACCAGAAGAATCAGTACAAACAGAAAAGAGAAAAGTTTGATAAATACTTTAAGAATATTGAAGTTAATCTTCATTCAAGCAAGGAAAAAAGCCTTTATTCCTCAGCATCTTCTCTTGCAGATGAGTATTGGACTTTGGCTGATAAAATTGTTGAAGAAGGTGCCACGACAGATTCAAAACTTTCACAGGATGCACAGACACATGAGATAAATAAACTCTCACCTAAGTATGATGAGATATACAGCAACATGAGATCTATCATGGATTATGAAGTTACACTGGGAAACAGTACAAAAGAGATGCTTTCTATCCTTGAGATAGCTACTGTAGTTGTAGTTATCATTGTTATGGTAGTTGCAAGAATCCAGTCAACAAGAAGAAGCGAGAAGTTTGCCGAGGGTATGCAGGTAATTCTTCGTTCAACATCTGAGCGTCTTACAAAGCTTACTGAAGGAGATTTTGATTCACCATTTCCAAAGAGTGATTATGATGATGAATTTAATCAGATGATAAATGATTCTGAAGGAATGTCAGAAGACCTTAAAAAGATAATAAAAGATATAGAAAATATTCTTGGAAGTATGTCAAGAGGAAACTTTATGGTTCAGTCAGGATGCAGAGAGCTTTATCAGGGAACATTTAATGATATCCTTGTAGCCATGAGAGATCTTCGTGACCAGATGATAGATACACTTCAGAATGTTGATGATGCATCAGTACAGGTTTCAGCAGGTTCAGACAATCTTGCACAGTCAGCACAGGCACTTGCAGAAGGTGCTACAGACCAGGCAGGAGCTGTACAGGAACTTACATCTACTATTGCAAATATCACGGCAAGTGCAGAGCAGAGTGCTCAGAATCTTATCGAGTCACATCAGCAGGCAAGAGAATATGCAAGACAGGCAGATGAGGGGCGTCAGCAGATGAAAGATCTTGCAGTTGCGATGAAACGCATCACAGATACATCAAAACAGATTGAAAACATTACGACGCAGATAGAAGATATAGCATCACAGACAAACCTTCTTTCACTTAATGCATCTATCGAGGCAGCAAGAGCAGGTGAAGCCGGAAAAGGATTTGCAGTTGTTGCAGATGAGATTAGAAAACTTGCAGAGCAGAGTGCTTCATCAGCAGTTAATACACGTGAACTAATCGAAGGTGCTTTAAAAGAAATCGACGAAGGTAATGTTGCAAGTAAAAATGCAGAGGAAGCACTTAAGAGTGTTATTGACGGTATCGAGAGTATTGCAGAAACATCAAAACAGCTCAGTGAAGAGTCAAAACAGCAGGCAGAAGCTATGGAACAGGCTGAGATTGGTGTAAACCAGATATCAGAAGTTGTTCAGTCAAACTCAGCAGCAGCAGAAGAAACATCTGCAACAGGCGAGGAACTTTCGGCACAGGCTGACACATTAAAAGGACTTATAGGTAAATTTATTCTTAACTAATGGTAATTTATAATATACAGTAACAGGACTTTAGAGTTGTTCATGGAGATATGTTCATGTAAAAAGGATTGATGCAGATGCCGTTGCTGATGCAAATATGTTTCTTTCATATGATGAGGAAGAAATAGGCAGATATATGACGACAAATTATGTTTGTATAAAGAAAGGTCTTTCCGTAAGGCAGGCAATGAGCGAGCTTGTCCGTCAGGCAGGTGATTCCGATGTTCTTCCATAAAATAAAGATTGACCCGGCAGTAGCATCAGGACCACTTATCACAACGGTAAATGATCTTGTGGCAGTTGTAACTTATTATGGTCTTGCGTATATTTTTCTGATACAATTATGATATAGTGTAATAAAGAACATAATTATTGTTTACAGTTAAAGTGCGACTAATAGCAGAATAGATAAGATACCGAGAGCACCTTTAAGTTGAGAGAGGGAAAAAATTGACATTACAGCAGTTAAAATATGTGACAATAGTTGCCGAGACCGGTACGATTACCGAGGCAGCAAACAGATTGTATATCTCGCAGCCAAGTCTCACAAGTGCGATACATGAACTTGAAAAAGAAATGAACATCATTATCTTTAACAGAACGAACAAAGGCATAAATATCACAAAAGAGGGCGGGGACTTTTTGGGATATGCCAGACAGGTATTGGAGCAGGCGGCAATACTTGAGGATAAATATAAGAAAAATGCAGGCGGTAAAAAACAGTTCTGTGTATCAACCCAGCATTATTCATTTGCAGTAAATGCATTCGTAGACCTTATCAAAAAGTATGGTCAGGATGAGTATGATTTTTCATTGAGAGAAACACAGACCTATGAGATAATCGAGGATGTTGCCAAAATGAGGAGTGAGCTTGGAATTTTATTTTTAAATGACTTTAATGAAACGGTCATAAATAAGATACTGAAATCGAATGAACTTAAATTTACGCAGTTGTTTATTGCAAAGCCTCATGTATTTATAAGCAGAAAGCATCCGCTCGCAGAAAAAACGATAATAACAAATGATGAGCTTGAGATGTATCCGTATCTCTCATTTGAACAGGGTGAGCACAATTCATTTTATTTTTCAGAGGAAATCTTTTCAGCATCGGAGAGAAAGAAAAATATACGGGTAAGAGACCGGGCAACGCTTTTTAACCTGCTGATAGGACTAAACGGATATACCGTTTGCAGTGGCGTGATAGACAAGAAGCTAAATGGTAAGGATATTATAGCTGTTCCGCTTGCGGATGAGGGAGATATGCGTATCGGTTATATTATGCATAAGAAAGGGATGTTAAGCAGACTTGGGGAAACTTATCTGGAGTCGCTTGGGAAATACTTAACAATGTCAGGAAAGTAGCACAACGGATTATGACTATTGTTTGCTGTTAAAATTAAGAGCTATATTCTATTTTGAAAATAGAGTATGGCTTTTTTTGATGCAGCTATTTGAAAAAATATGATTATATCTATCATGTTTATGTTTGTAAAATGTTATTCATATTGATATTTAAAAATTTAGTGGAATGGAGTAAGATTTTTTTGATATAGTTTTAAACTATGGCTAACCTGTTTTTTTATGTATTATACGATTGGCGGAAATTTAATTATAATGAATTTGTTTTTGAAATAAGAAATAGTAAAGATTAGTTTTTATTAAAATTAGGATAAGTTGAAAAGCAAAAAACATTAATACAAAAATGGAGGGTTGAGATGAAAACATCAGTTATAGGTTTCCCGAGAATCGGAACATTAAGAGAACTTAAATTTGCTTCAGAAAAATATTTTAGAAAAGAGATTAGTGAGGAGCAGCTTAAAGAAACAGCAAAAGAACTTAGAAAAACACATTGGAATATGCAGAAAAATGCAGGAATTGATTTTATTTCAAGCAATGATTTTTCGTTTTATGACACCGTGCTTGACACGGCAGTATTGTTAAATATAATTCCTAAAAGATACAAAGAACTTGATTTGTCGGAAATTGATACATATTTTGCAATGGCAAGAGGTTATCAGGGAGAACACGGTGATGTAAAAGCACTTGCGATGAAAAAATGGTTTAACACAAATTATCATTATATAGTGCCTGAGACAGAGGATGACACGAAGATAAAATTGTCGGGTGACAAACTTTGGAATGAGTATGCAGAGGCAGATGAATTTGGCATCGAAACAAAGCCGATGCTCACAGGTGTGTACACAATGTTAAAACTTTGCAGATATACGGGAAATAAATCTGAAAAAGATTATGTATGTGACATAATAGCGGCATATAAAGAACTGTTACAGACTTGCGGTAAAAAGCAGATAGCATGGGTACAGTTTGACGAGCCGGCACTTGTACTTGATATGGATGATAGTGACAAGGCATTATTCCATCAGATTTATGATGAACTGCTTGCAGTTGATACAGATACGAAAGTTTTATTGCAAACTTATTTTGGGGATATTCGTGATATTTATGAGGAAGTCATAAAGATGCCGTTTGCGGGAATAGGTCTTGATTTCATTGAGGGAAAGCAGACTTGTGACCTTGTTTCTAAATACGGTTTTCCAAAAGATAAGGTACTTTTTGCCGGAGTTGTAAATGGTAAGAATATCTGGAAAAATCATTATGATAAGACATTGAAAGTGTTAAGTGGGCTGAGAGAAAGGGGCGTTGATACAGTAATATCAACATCATGTTCACTTCTTCATGTGCCATATACATTGGAAAATGAAGAAAAACTTTCAAAAGAATATACGGCTTATTTTTCATTTGCAAAGGAGAAACTTGTTGAGCTTAGTGAACTTGGAAAACTTGCTGACAGTAAAAATTATGCTGAATATGATATATTTGAGAAAAATCATAAGCTTTTCAGTGGCAGCAGGGATTGCACAAATAAAGATGTAAGAAATCGTCTTTCTAAAGTATGTGAGTCCGATTATGTAAGACTTCCAAAGAGAAGTGAGCGTCAGAAAATTCAGAAAGAAGAATTTAAACTTCCGAAGTTCCCGACAACCACGATAGGATCATTTCCTCAGACAAAAGATGTGAAAGCAAACCGTTCAGCATTTAAGAGAGGGGAAAAGACAGAGCAGGAATATGTTGATTTTAATAAGAAAAAAATTGCCGAATGTGTAAAATGGCAGGAAGAAATAGGCATTGATGTACTTGTTCACGGTGAGTATGAGCGAAATGACATGGTAGAATATTTTGGTGAGTCACTCGGCGGATTTTTGTTCACACAGAAAGCGTGGGTGCAGTCCTATGGTACAAGATGCGTGAAACCACCTATCATATGGGGAGATGTATATAGAAATAAACCTATAACAGTAGAATGGTCGGTTTATGCACAGTCACTCACAAAGAAGATTATGAAAGGTATGCTCACGGGACCCGTTACGATACTTAACTGGTCATTCCCAAGAGAAGATATTTCAATAAAAGACTCAATATCACAGATTGCATTAGCAATAAGAGATGAAGTGCTCGACCTTGAAGCAAACGGCATCAAAGTTATACAGATAGATGAAGCGGCTTTAAGAGAAAAACTTCCTCTTAGAAAAACTGACTGGTATAAGGAATATCTTGATTTTGCGATACCTGCATTCCGTCTTACCCACAGCGGTGTAAAGCCTGAAACACAGATACACACGCATATGTGCTACAGTGAATTTACGGACATAATCCCGGCGATTGACGATATGGATGCGGATGTTATAACATTTGAGGCATCACGCTCAGACCTTTTGATACTCGACTCATTCAGAGAAAACAATTTTGAGACGGAAGTAGGACCGGGAGTATATGACATTCATTCACCGAGAGTTCCGTCAGTTGAGGAGATAACTAATGTATTAAAGATAATGCTTACAAAAATAGACAGTGATAAACTCTGGGTAAATCCTGACTGCGGATTAAAGACAAGAGGAATGAAAGAGTCGGACGCAAGCCTTAGAAATATGGTTTGTGCGGCGAAGAAGATAAGGGAAAAAGCACAATAATTGATTGCAATGGCATAGTGTATGTGAGGTCGAAGATAAAACTAACAGAGAGTTCCGCTTGCGGAACTCTCTGTTGGCGTTTATAATGGAATATAGTTACAGTTAAAAATTCGACGCATCGTATTGGGTGTTTGTTTTTTATTATATTGAGGGGGAAAGTTTATGCGCAAAGTAAGTATAGGAAAACAGGATTATGAATCGTTAATAAAATCAGGCTGTTTTTATGTAGACAAAACATATTTTATAAAAGAATGGTGGGAGTCACAGGATGATGTGACACTTATCACCCGTCCGAGAAGATTTGGAAAAACATTGAATATGAGTATGTTAGAATGTTTTTTCTCAAACAAATATGCAGGCAGAGGTGATTTGTTTGAAGGATTGTCAATATGGAATGATGAAAAATACAGGCAGCTTCAGGGGACATATCCGGTGATATTTATTAGTTTTGCGGAAATCAAGGCAAATAATTTTAAAGATACAAAAAATGACATGGTATCAGTTATAAACGATATCTACAAACAACATTCATATCTTCTTGAAGATGATATGTTGACAGATGCCGAAAGAAATTTATTTAGACAGCTTGATAATTATTCAAATAACACAAATGTAAATAAAGATATATCAAATGAGACAATATACAGGGCGGTTAAAAATCTTGCGGCAATTTTATATAGAAAATTTGAGAAAAAAGTGATTATTCTTCTTGATGAGTATGATACACCGATGCAGGAGGCATATGTAAACGGATATTGGAATGAGCTGGTTTCATTTACGAGAAGCTTTTTTAATGCAACATTTAAATCAAATCCATATATGGAATGTGCGGTAATGACTGGAATTACAAGAGTATCTAAGGAAAGTGTGTTTTCTGATTTAAATAATTTAAAAGTGATAACTGTTGAAAGTGATGAGTATTCAGGTGTATTTGGTTTTTCGGAAGAAGAAGTATTCTTGGCATTGGATAATTTTAATCTGTCAGATAAAAAGCAAATAGTAAAAGAGTGGTATGATGGATTTACATTTGGAAAACAAAAAGATATTTATAACCCGTGGTCGATAATCAATTTTTTGGAAAATAAAAAAATTGACACTTATTGGGCGGATACAAGTTCAAATTCACTTATAGACCATTTAATGAAAAAATCAGTTCCGGAAATTAAGGAATTGATGGAATTATTATTAAAAAGAGAAAGTATAGAGGTTACATTTGATGACCAGATAGTTTTTAATCAACTTGATAAAAATAAGAATGCGATATGGAGTCTGCTCGTGGCAAGCGGCTATCTTAAAATAGATTATGTAGAGTATAAGGGATTGCTTTTGAAACCATGGTATCATATCAGTATAACAAATCTGGAAACGATAAGTATGTTTGCGAATATGTTTGCAGGATGGTTTGAAAATCCGGATGCGAGATATAGTGATTTTGTTAAGGCATTGTTGAATGGAAACATAAAAGAAATGAATTATTATATGAATAAGGTAGCTTTGGCAACATTCAGCTATTTTGATACAGGGAAAAATCCATCCGGAACATCGGAACCGGAAAAGTTTTACCATGGATTTGTTTTAGGTCTTATTGTGGAACTTAGTGACAGCTACGAAGTAAAATCAAACCGTGAAAGTGGTTTTGGGAGATATGATGTCATGATAGTTCCACAGGACAAAAGCAGCGTGGCAATGGTATTGGAATTTAAAGTGCATGAACCTGACGAAGAAAAAACACTTGAAGAAACCGTGGCATCATCATTAGCACAGATTGAAGAAAAGAAATATGATGCAGAGCTGATAAATGCCGGAGTAAAAAAAGAAAATATTAGACATTACGGATTTGCATTTGAAGGAAAGAAAGTGCTGATAGGTACGGATGAACAGAGATAGAAATAAATTAAATATAATAAATATGATATTAAAAGTGAAACAAGGGAATCAAAAAATACTGCTTATGTAGCATCTAAAGATGAAGCAATGTTCTCAGCAGGCAGTTCAGATACCTAAAGGATTGAAAAAGAGTAAGATACCTAAAAATGCATTTGCAGGGTGTAGGAAAAAGCCAAAGATAAAAGTGGTTAAATGATTTATAAAATTGAAGAGAATCACAAGTTACATTTGGGGGGTAGGGACTTACATGAGAGATTGTGAGTTAATAATGATTGATAAGACAGAGAGTTTCGCTTGCGGAACTCTCTGCTGGTGTTTATAATAAAAGATAGTTACAGTTAAATATCCGACGCATCGTATTGGGTGTTTGTTTTTTTATTATAGTGAGAGGAAAAGTTTATGCGCAAAGTAAGTATAGGAAAGCAGGATTATGAATCGTTAATAAAATCAGGCTGTTTTTATGTAGACAAAACATATTTTATAAAAGAATGGTGGGAGTCACAGGATGATGTGACACTTATCACCCGTCCGAGAAGATTTGGAAAAACATTGAATATGAGTATGTTAGAATGTTTTTTCTCAAACAAATATGCAGGCAGAGGTGATTTGTTTGAAGGATTGTCAATATGGAATGATGAAAAATACAGGCAGCTTCAGGGGACATATCCGGTGATATTTATTAGTTTTGCGGGTGTAAAAGAAACAAAATTAGAAAATGCAAAATATCGTATATGTAGTCTTGTTTCAGAAATATATGAGGCTAATCGTTATCTTCTTAAAGGAGATTTGCTTAGTGACAATGAGAAAGAGCAATTTGTCAATGTGAAAGCAAATATGAACTCTATAGGAGTTGTGGATGCCATAAAACTTTTAGCTGGATATATGGAAAGATACTATGGAAAAAAAGTTATCATTCTTATAGATGAATATGATACGCCTTTACAAGAAGCGTATGTTGGTGGATATTGGAATGATATGGTTGGATTTATACGAAGTTTTTTTAACTCAACTTTTAAAACAAATCCGTATCTTGACAGGGCAATAATGACAGGAATTACAAGGGTATCCAAGGAGAGTATTTTTTCAGACTTAAACAATCTTAATGTGATTACAACTACAAATGACGAATATAATACAAGTTTTGGCTTTACGGAAAATGAAGTTTTTGCGGCATTGGATGAGGCAGGTTTGTCGGAGAAAAAGGATGATGTGAAGCTGTGGTATGACGGTTTTACATTTGGAAAGCACAAGGATATATATAATCCGTGGTCGATTACAAATTATCTTGACAAGAAAGAATTTAAGACATATTGGGCGGACACAAGTTCTAATAGTCTTGTTGGCAAACTTATTCAAAGAGGTTCACCGAAAATAAAGAAAGCCATGGAAAAACTTTTAAATGGAGAATATATAACGGTTGGAATTGATGAACAGATAGTGTTTGACCAATTAGATAACGACGAGGATGCGATATGGAGTCTTTTATTGGCAAGTGGTTATCTGAAAGTAGACAGCATGGACATTTGTGTAAGCACAGGAGAGCAGAAATATGAACTGAGTCTTACAAACTTAGAAGTCCGTGTTATGTTTCAGAAATTGATAAAAGGCTGGTTTATGACAGGAGATGATTCGTCAAATGAATTTATAAGTGCATTGATAGATGGTGATTTAGAAGCAATGAATTACTATATAAATGAAATTACATTAAATGTATTTAGTAGTTTTGATGTTGCAGGAAAGGATGAATCAAGAATACGCCCAGAAAATTTAGCCTCATGCTACGACTGTAAGGGAGTAGCTAATGGCTCAAGTTTGAACGATAGTTCAAACTTGTATGCGATGACTAGGCAGTCATCGCGTTTTTACCATGGTTTTGTATTGGGACTTATGGCAGGTCAGAGAAATACTTACATTATAAAATCAAACAGGGAAAGTGGTTTTGGTCGTTATGATGTTATGATGATTCCAAAGCAAAGCACAAGTGAAAGTGGAAAGAAACTTCCGGCGATTGTGCTTGAGTTTAAAGTAAAAAGAGACAGCGAAAAATCACTTGAAGAAGCAGTGGAGGCAGCTTTAAAGCAGATAGAAGAAAAAAGATATGATGAAGAAATCTTAGCACTTGGTATAGGAAAAGAAAGAATAAGGCATTATGGATTTGCATTTGAGGGGAAGAAAGTGCTTATAGGGTGATGGACATATGGAGAAAAGAAAAATGAACTCACAGATAAATATAAGAGCGGCTAAGATAGAAGATGCTGCAAGATTACTTGAGATATACAGTTATTATGTAAAAGAAACAGCAATCACTTATGAGTATGAAGTGCCGTTGCTTGATGAATTTAAACAAAGAATTTCGCACACGCTTGAAACACATCCCTATATTGTTGCGGAGTCAGATGGAGAAATCATCGGATATGCTTATGCAGGCAAGTACCATCCGAGAGCTGCATATAGCTGGGATGCGGAGACGACTATATATCTTGACAATAATTTTAGGGGAAACGGTGTTGGCAGAAAACTGTATTCATATCTTGAGGAAATCTTAAAGGTACAGGGGTTTGTAAAAGCAATCGCACTTATCACACCGCCTATGACAGAAGCGGACAACGATGTTTACAGAAGTGTGCATTTTCATGAAAATATGGGATATAAACTTTCGGGCAGACTCACATACAGTGGTTACAAATTTGGCAGGTGGTTTGATACGGTAACTATGGATAAGATGTTGTGTGAGCCACATGAAAATATGGAGTCTGTAAAAACTTTTGATGAGGTCAGGGGACAGTTTGGGATATAAGATGAAAGATAGGAAGTAACAGTTCAGCCCCAAAAAAGATAAGTCAATAATACATGAGCTTGCTTAATGTATTATTGACTTGTTTTTCGGGGCGGAATAGCCTTTCATTTATGAAACGAAAAAATCATTGACAATTCCCCAGCCACCATTATATAATCAACTTAGTTATGCAAATGCGACGACGGAGAGAAGTAGCATGATTTATCGTTCAAAGCGAGTGAAGGACGGTGAGAGCTTCGCAAAGTGAATTCATGTGAATAACACTCTATCAGCAGCGAACTGAACACAGCCTGCCGTATGCAGCAGATTGAAATCATTATCGGACATAAGTATTGTATTGATATGGTTTCATACTGTATATAAAGTTTGTCAGTAGGGGAGCCGTAAGCTGCACGACAGACAGCATATGAGTGACTGACAAGACAGTAATTCGGGTGGTACCGCGGACAATAATATGTTCGTCCTGAACTTTTTAGTTTGGGGCGGACTTTTTTATGTTATAGGAAACTTTTTGTTTCCTATAACATAAAAAGCGCTCCGTGAGGATGTGCATTCCGCTCAAGCACGAAAGAGTCGCAAGCGGCTCTTTATCCCTGTCTGATTTATATACTGTCTGAACTATTTAGTTATTTGCAAAACTATTTTTTAAATTTAATCTGCCTGTACAGATACAATAAATAATGTTAGACGGCATTTTGTCGCCGTCAGCACTTAGTCAGCGTTTTTTGCTGACTTATGTACTGCTACCGGTGACAATATAGCGGGAGCGTGCCGGCGGTATTATTTATTGTATCTGTGCAGGCATCAAAGAGTAAAGTAAGTTTTGCAAAGACCTGTTTTTTAGGAGGTAAAAATGAACGTAGGAAACATTTATCGTGACAAAACATTAAACGACATTGGCGAGAGCAATGTCGGTGAAACATTAAGACTTGCCGGATGGGTAGAAAATATCCGTGACCACGGCGGTGTATCATTTGTTGACCTTAGAGATATGTACGGTGTTATGCAGGTTGTTATGCGTGATACAAAACTTCTTGACGGTATAAGCAAAGAGGATTGTATCTCAGTTGAAGGTGTCGTAGAGCACAGAGATGAGGAGACATACAATCCAAAGATACCGACAGGAACTATCGAGCTTGAAGCACACAAAGTAGAAGTTCTTGGCAGAGTTTACAGACAGCTTCCTTTTGAGATTATGACATCAAAAGAGACAAGAGAGGATGTTCGTCTTAAATACCGTTATCTTGACCTTAGAAATGCAAAGGTTCGTGACAATATGATTTTTAGATCAAATGTTATAAGTTTTCTTCGTCAGAAGATGACAGACATGGGATTTTTAGAAATTCAGACACCTATCCTTTGTGCTTCATCACCTGAGGGTGCAAGAGATTATATCGTACCATCACGCAAATTCAAAGGTAAATTTTATGCATTGCCACAGGCACCACAGCAGTACAAGCAGCTTCTTATGGTGTCAGGTTTTGACAAGTATTTCCAGATAGCACCTTGTTTCAGAGATGAGGATGCGAGAGCAGACCGTTCACCGGGAGAGTTCTACCAGCTCGATTTTGAGATGAGCTTTGCAACACAGGAAGATGTATTTAAGGTTGGTGAGGAAGTCCTCACGGCAGCATTTGAGAAATTTGCACCTGAGGGATATGAAGTTACACAGGCACCATATCCTATCATCAGCTACAAACAGGCAATGCTTGAGTTTGGTTCAGACAAGCCTGACCTTAGAAATCCGCTTCGCATTGTCGATGTGACAGATTTCTTCCAGAGATGCACATTTAAGCCGTTCCATGGAAAGACAGTCCGTGCGATAAATGTCCATGCAAAACTTTCAAAGGGACAGCATGAGAAACTTCTCAAATTTGCACAGTCTATCGGAATGGGCGGACTTGGTTATCTTGAAGTTCTTGAAGATAAGTCATATAAGGGACCTATCGACAAATTTATTCCTGATGACATGAAACAGGAAATTGCTGATATAGCAGGACTTACACCGGGAGATACAATCTTCTTTATCGCAGACAGAGAAGCACAGGCAGCTCTTTATGCAGGACAGATTCGTACAGAGCTTGGAAACAGACTTGACCTTATCGAGAAGAACAGCTACAGATTTTGCTATATAAACGACTTCCCAATGTATGAGTATGACAATGAGGAGAAGAAATATATCTTTACTCACAATCCATTCTCAATGCCACAGGGCGGACTTGAAGCATTAAACACAAAAGAGCCGTCAGAAATCCTTGCATACCAGTATGACATTGTATGTAACGGTATCGAGCTTTCATCAGGAGCAGTCCGCAACCATGACCTCGACATAATGGTTAAGGCATTTGAAATCGCAGGCTATACAGAGGAAGACTTAAAGGAAAAATTCGGAGCACTCTACAATGCATTCCAGTTTGGAGCACCACCACACGCAGGAATGGCACCGGGAGTAGACCGTATGATAATGCTTCTTCGCAACGAGGAAAACATCCGTGAGATAATACCATTCCCGATGAACGGAAATGCACAGGATCTTATGTGTGGTGCACCAAACGAAGTAAGCGAGCAGCAGCTTAGAGAAGTGCATATAAAAGTAAGACAGTAAATATGATTATGCAGTTATGCAATTTTGAGTAAAATAACTGGTTTCTAAAAAAATATTTATTACACTCTTGTTTTGTGTTGTGCAGAAGCATAGCAGCATGGAGTGTATAAAGTAGATAAACAGAAAAAAGCCATATTGTAAATATAATTTTTATATTTGCAATGTGGCTTTTTTTTTACTGGGATTATCTGTAAGTGTGCTGTAATTTAAAAAGTAGAGAACTGTGTATGAATATTGAAAATAAAAAATGTAACACAATGGATAGTGTGTTACATTTTTGCTTACATAATATTTATCGGCAGTCAGATTGGATACTTTAGCTTTTTTTAAAAATTTTTGAAAATTGTTAATAGCCCAGCTATAAAAAATAATTGAAAGGATGGATTATTGAAATGAAACTTACTCAGCCTATTCGTGATATTGTGGAATTAGATAAGATTAAGAAATATTATTGCGATATTAAGCCAAATAAAAGAAATTATCTTCTTATTGTATGCGGACTTAATACCGCTTTGCGTATTTCTGATATTTTAAAACTTCGTTGGAAAGATGTATATAATGAAAGTCTGCTGTCTTTCAAATCTCATATTGATGTAAAAGAGAAGAAAACAGGAAAGAAAACGACTATTTTTATAAATGATAATTTAAAAGAAGCATTGGCATCATATTTAAAAGAAATTTTTGAAAAAAAAGAAAATTTATGTGAGGTGATGGAACAATTTATTTTTCTGGGTCAGAAATCAGAAAATAAGCCTATCAGCAGGATTCAGGCATTTCGCATAATATCATCCGCAGCAAAAAAATGTCTGCTCAGTCAAAAGGTGAGCTGCCATTCGCTCAGAAAAACATTTGGGTATCATGCCTGGAAAAAAGGAGTGTCACCGGCATTGCTTACCAGCATCTATAATCATTCGTCATATAAAATAACAACAAGGTATCTGGGGATAGACCAGGATGACAGGGACGAAGTCTTTTGCCTTGTAAATCTATAGTGCAATTAACAGGCTTAAAATTTGTATCAATGTGGCAGTTGGGCTATAGGTTATGTTTAGAGATGCTCAAATGCATACTTATTAAAACTATCAGCAAAGAAAACAAAAATTTTCATACGGGCACAAATAACATTATTGCCGTATTGCAGGTGTGAACCGTAATTGTGCATAAAAGTTTTGTGTCTGTTTGTAATGTAAAAATCTTGTATTCAGATTTAATACATCATCAAAATTCTTCTAATATATTTTTATTCACATCATTTTATAATAATAATTTCAGCTTTTATCATGTGTTCTAACTAAAATCACATATTTCATAAAAAATATTTTCAAATAAAGTTTTCATAAAAGTAAAAAAATGTAACACACTATCCATTCTGTTACATTTTCGATTACAAGGCAAGGATATAGCAGTTTTCGGTTATAAATAGTATTTCGTTAAATATTTATTTTAATTCAGTTTGCTAAAAATTATTGCTAAAAACTACATATGTAGTGTCAGGACAACAAATAATTGATGCATTGAATAAGCACGCACTCTCAAAAGTACATTCAAGCTCAATA
>OJSE01000668.1_pt1 | contig 50196 bp, 34 predicted proteins | sample 1599351 | NCBI WGS metagenome assembly OJSE01 (sample SAMN04168656, study PRJEB22393) | human gut metagenome | biome: human gut microbiome; feature: stool | host: Homo sapiens | collected 2014-03-17 | reverse complement strand
GCGTATACGTCTCCGGTCTGCCCTACTCGGCCGCGAACGCCCGTCTGCTGGAGCGTGCCCTGTTCTGGGCCTCCCACAACGAGGGCAAGTATGCGGCATACAGCTCGTCGAACCCCGAGTGCGAGGTCGCGGTGTTCGACAAGTCGGGTTGCTACTGCGTTGTCAACAACACGGATCGCGCGCAGTCCACGTATGTGGAGCGCGGCGACGGTCGCATCGAGCGCATCGAACTGGCGCCCAGCGGTATCGCCTGGCGCACCATCTGATCCGGTCGCATCATTGCTCCGGATCGGCGTGAACGAGTGAATATCGGGTTCATCGTCGCCTACTCCTTCGACGATGACCCCGATTTTTCATGCCGCCTGTCCATTGTGCGTACATGTACGCATCACCGGATGGGCAGCATAGGTATATTTATTACACGGTAAGCGTGCACAAGCGCGTCGCAACGCAGACAATAATCGCGGGTACCCGCGGGGAATGAGGAGTCATGAGCGAGAAGATGGAAGCGGTCGCCACGTCGGAGGCGCCTGTGGCGCTGGGCGCGTACAGCCAGGCGGTAAAGGCCAACGGGTTCGTGTTCGTGTCCGGTCAGCTGGGCATCGACCCCACGACCGGCGAATTGGCCGGAGACACCGCCGGTGAGCAGACCGCCCAGGCGCTGAAGAACATCAAGCAGATTCTCGATACGGCCGGCACCGGCATCGAGCACGTCGTGCGCGCGACGATCTACATGAAGAACGTCGAAGACTTCAAGGAAGTCGATGCCCGGTACGCCGACGTGTTCATCGGCTCCGTCAAGCCCGCCCGCGTTGCCATCGGCGGCAACGACATCCCCAAGGGCGCCCTCGTCGAGATCGACGCCATCGCAGTTCTGTGACGGTTCGCGGGGAATCCGAACAGTAACCCGCCTTCAACCAAAGCCGTAGCAGTGAGCCTCCACCAGATGCATGATGGAGGCTCACTGCTGTGAGTCGTATTGCATAACCATGTTGCGCCGATGCTGATGGTTCCGTCGGATGTGGCGTATATGAAGGTGATTTGCGTCCGTAAGTGCGCGCCGAAACGACGACCGTGCGCACTTACGGACGCAAATCGGGCCTTTTGCGTCCATATGTTCGCGCACTTGTCGTTTCGGCGCGCACTTACGGACGCTTTGGGAGCGCCCCCCAATCTCGCTCCGCTCGACAGCCCCCTGTCAGCGGGAGTACGACCAACGCTCCCGCTGGCGGGGCTGTCGCAAAGCGACTGGGGTGGTTCACACGTGACACGCTATATAGAGTCATCAAACGTGTCTCCCAAATCATCTCCGGCCAATCCACCGCATATGTGTGATGCGGTGGTGAAGGAGTGACGCGAATCACCCTGATTCTTACCCTCGAATGCCCCGAACACAGCTGCGCGGCCTATGATGACCTGCGCCAATGGAGTTGGCGCGACTATGTCGCGCGGCGAAATATGGAAGCGGGGTGTGAGATGCACGGGCGCGAAGGACGAGGACGGCTGTCCGGATCCGTTGTGGCGGTGGTTTCCGTACTGGCATGTATCGCCATGCTTGTCGGATTGGTAATGGGCACGACGCATGTGGTCGGCTGGGTGTTCGATGCGATCGGACTGGCGTCGCCACAGCATCGCCCGATCGTCATCGCGCATCGTGGCGACACCCGGCATGCTCCCGAGAACTCGCTGGCTTCCATTCGCGCCGCAAAGCAGAACGGCGCCGATTTCGCCGAAATCGACGTGCGGCTGACCAAAGACGGCATACCCGTGGTGTTCCATGACCGCAGAACCGGGCGTCTGGACGCGGGCGGTCGCAACGTGCTGGTGAACAGTATGCCGTTGTCCGCATTGCAGCGCATGATCATGCAGCAACGCGGCATGCGGTATTCGGTTCCCACGCTGCGTCAGGCGTTGGGCGACGCTTCCATGTCACGTCCGGGGCAGCGGCGGTTCGGCTTGCTGCTGGACATCAAGACGGACGCGCGGTATGCCCGGAAAGTGGCTGATGCCGTGGTGCGTGTGGTCGAGGATTCCAAATACGCCGGCAATCTGATGGTGATGTCGGCCAACCCGTATGCGGTGATGGTCTTCAAGAGCATGCGTCCGCAGTGGCATGTAGGCCTGTGCGCCAGCGGCAGGCCCGATCTGACGCAATGGGATGATGACGGCACGAGCGAAGCGCGGTTCATGGACGGGGCCGCACGGGTCGAGACCGTGCGCCGCGAAGTGACGGCGAAGCGCGGCGGAAAGCAGCGAAAGCATCCCATGTTCCGTGGAATGCGCGGCGAGGCCATGGACTTCGTCGTGTTCCGCGCGCGGGACGTCACATCAAGACTGCTGCGGAATGCGCGGCTGCGCAGAATTCCCGTATATGTCGACTCGGTGGATTCATACGATGCCGCGAACGGCTTGCTGCGCCACGGCGTCAGCGGACTGCTCGGCGAGAACATCACGCCGTTGCAGCAGGCTTGTTCGTCATATCACGGGCTTCCCGAACCGTTCTCGTCGCCGGACGATGACGATCGCTCCCAGGCGTGACGCCGGCCGATCCCGCGTCGGTGCATGAACCGGACGTTCGCTGTCAAAGTGCCCGGTACACTAGGGAGAATGAGTCCTGAAGCGCTTAGTGAACTGATTGAAACCATTGCCCACGATCTGGTCGCCGCCGGAAAAGCCGGTACCCTGACCGACGATTTGATTCCTGAAACCGCCAAATTCGCCGTGATGCGCCCGAAGGACCGCGCGCACGGCGATTGGGCCTCCAACGCCGCCATGCAGCTGGCCAAGAAGGCCGGCATGAAGCCGCGCGATTTGGCCGAGCTGTTCGCCGAGCGGCTGACCGCCGCCGACGGCATCTCGACCGTCGAGGTGGCGGGGCCCGGCTTCATCAACATCACGCTGGATTCCGCCTCCGCCGCCGCGGTGGTCGACAAGGTGCTGGCCGATGGCGCAGGCTACGGCAAGAACGCGCACCTCGGCGGCAAGACGCTCAACCTGGAGTTCGTCTCCGCCAACCCGACCGGCCCGATTCACATCGGCGGCACCCGTTGGGCCGCCGTCGGCGACTCGATGGCCCGCGTGCTGGAGGCCAACGGCGCCAAGGTTGTGCGCGAATACTACTTCAACGATCACGGCGAGCAGATCAACCGTTTCGCAAAGTCCCTGGTCGCAGCCGCGCACGGCGAGGAGACGCCCATTGACGGGTACAAGGGCAAGTACATCAACGAGATCGCCGACCGCGTGATCGCCGAGGCGGAGGCCGATGGCGTGGATGTGCTGAGCCTGCCGCGCGTCGACGGCGGCCTCGACAAGGACGGCAACCCGCTCGGCGAGGGCGATTCCGAGCAGCGCGAGGAGTTCCGCAAGCGTGCCGTGCCGATGATGTTCGACGAGATTCAGCGCTCGATGAAGGAATTCCGAGTCCGCTTCGACGTGTGGTTCCACGAGAACAACCTATACAAGGACGGAGAAGTCGACCGCGCGATTGAGGAGCTGCGCAGTCGCGGCGACATCTTCGAGAAGGATGGAGCCACCTGGTTTGAATCCACCAAGCATGGCGATGACAAGGACCGCGTCATCATCAAGTCGAATGGTGACTTCGCCTACTTCGCTGCCGACATCGCCTACTACTGGAACAAGCGTCACCGCGCTGTGGATCCGGCCGACGTGGCGATTTACATGCTCGGCGCCGACCATCATGGCTATATCGGTCGTATGATGGCCATGTGCGCCGCCTTCGGCGACGAGCCGGGCGTGAACATGCAGATTCTCATCGGCCAGCTGGTCAATGTGATGAAGAACGGCAAGCCCGTGCGCATGTCTAAGCGCGCTGGCAACGTCGTCACCATCGACGATCTGGTTGAGGCCGTTGGTGTGGATGCGGCCCGTTACTCGCTGGCCCGTACCGACTACAACACGTCGGTGGATATCGATCTGGATCTGCTGACTTCGCATTCCAATGAGAACCCGGTGTACTACGTGCAGTATGCGCACGCGCGTTCCTGCAATGTGGACCGCAACGCGGCCGCTGCGGGCATCGGTACCGAAGGCGCTGACCTGAGCCTGCTTGACACCGAGGCGGACGGCGAGGTGCTCGCCGCGCTCGCCCAGTGGCCGGCGACTTTGGCTCTGGCCGGCGACCAGCGTGCCCCGCACAAGGTGGCGCACTATCTGGAGGACCTGGCCGGTGCCTACCACAAGTGGTACAACGTCGAGCGCGTGGTTCCGATGGCGCTGACCGACCCCGAGGAGCGTCTGGATGACGCCGCTCGCGAGGCACTGCGCATCGCCAAGAACCCCGAACCGGCACGTGCCGCCGCACGCCTCAAGCTCAACGACGCCGTGCGCACGGTCATCGCCTCCGGTCTCGACCTGCTTGGCGTCACCGCCCCCGACAAGATGTGACCTAGGCTGCCCCTGGTCGCGCGCAGCGCGACTGGGGGCGGTTCTCATTCAGGTACTCTCCGACCGAGCCTCCGCCTTATGGTCGGGAAGTGGTATCACGGTGCCGGTTCTGGCACAATGGCACAGTAATAGGAAAAGCGGCAAGCCCTGAGCGAAAGAGGAGCAATGACTGGATCTGCTGTGCGTGTGGACGGAACGCAAGGTATCACCCCCATCTGGCCGGTGGCGACGGCAGTGAATGCCGAAGGCGCCCTGACGTTCCACGGGCGCACCGCCGAGTCGCTGCTTGACGAGTTCGGATCCCCGCTGTATCTGATCGACACTGACGAAGTTTCCGCCCGCGCCAGATATTTCGTGCGCGCGGCGGCCGACGCCTTCACCAACTCCACCACGCACGTGAGTTTCGCCGGTAAGGCATTCCTCTCCAAAGAAGTCGTGCGGTTGGTGACCGATGCAGGCATGCTCGTCGACACATGCTCGATGGGGGAGATGCGCATCGCGCTCGCCGCAGGCGTCCCCGGCCGTCGTCTGGTGCTGCACGGCAACAACAAGTCCGACGCGGAAATCGAACTCGCCATCGAGCAGGGCTTTGCGAAAATCGTCGTGGACGAGCCGGATGAGCCGGCCCGCATCGCCGCCATCGCGCGACGACTCGGCAAGCGTGCCCGCGTGATGCTGCGCGTGACCGCCGGCATTCACGCCGGTGGCCACGAATACATCTCCACCGCGCATGAGGATCAGAAGTTCGGCGTGCCGCTGCTGCCGGCCGGCGCCGATGCCGCGGCACTCAGCGTACTGGACGAACTCACGGCTGATCCAGCAGGCGTGACGCCGGCTGTTACGAACGCGCACATCGCCGAACGCGATGGTGATGCCGGTGACGGGAACGCGAAGCCCGAGCGCGAACTGCACTACGACATGAAGTACCCGTACGACCTGAGCCACGAGGAGATCCCCGAAAAGGACAAGGCGCTCGCCGCCGCGATGGCAACCGTGGCGGATGGGCCGGCACTGGCCGTGCTCAAGGACATCCTCACACAGTCCGACGAGTTGGAACTCGTCGGCATTCACTCTCATATCGGTTCCAACATCCATGACGCAGACGCCTTCATCCAGGCCGCCAAGCGCATGATGCTGCTGCGCAAGACTTTCTACGCCACCGACGCCTATACGCTGCCCGAGGTCGACTTGGGCGGCGGCTACTCCGTGGCATACACCGACGGCGAGGATTCGATGGACGTGCGCGTCGAGCTGCGTCGTCTCGCCGAAGCGGTCGGTGCCATCAACCGTGCGCTCGGTGTGCCCGCGCCGGCCATCAGCTTCGAGCCAGGACGATGGATCGTCGCCCCGGCCGGCGTGACCCTGTATCGTGTGGGCACGATCAAGCCGGTGCATCTGTCCGACGCCAAAGACAAGACCGGCAATCCCATCGATGAGCGCGTGTACGTGTCGGTGGACGGCGGCATGAGCGACAATATTCGTCCAGCGCTGTACGGCGCCGACTACACGGTCCGGCTGGCCAACCGTCGCGGGTCGGACGAGTCGATGCTGGTGCGCGTAGTCGGCATGCATTGCGAGTCCGGCGACATCATCGTGCACGAGGACAGGCTTCCGGCCGACCTCAGGCGCGGCGACATCCTCGCCGTGCCGGTGACGGGCGCATACGGCCGCACGATGGCGAGCAACTACAATCAGGCGCTGATTCCTGCCGTGGTCGCCGTGAGTGAAGCCGGCGCACATGTGATGATCCGTCGCCAGACCATTGACGACCTGCTGGATCTGGATCAGAGCTGACCGTTCAGCGCCAGCGGCAAGATATAAAAGCAAAAAGCAGTAGAACTCAAAAAAAAGGAGTCCTCCCCGGCTATCAGGGAGGACTCCTTATTGTTTGTTGTGGTTGTGTCTACCGAATCACTTGGTGACGATGGTGCCAATCGGAGCGCCGGTAGCCACCGCACCCTTGGCGGTGATCGACAGCTTATCGATCTTGGCCGGGTTGGTGAACACGACGATCACGTCGGTGGGCTTTCCAGCGGACTTGACCACATTCCAGTCCACGTCGACCAGCGCGTCTCCGGCGTTCACCTGCTGGCCTTCGCTGACCATCATCGTGAACGGGGATCCGGCGAGCTGTACAGTATCCACGCCGATGTGCACGAGCACTTCCACTCCGGCGGGAGTGGTGATGCCCACTGCATGCTTGGCCTGGGCGACCGTGGTAATCTTGCCGGCCACCGGGGCGACCACACGACCCGACGTGGGAACCACGGCGAATCCGTCGCCAAGGATCTTGGCGGCGAAGGTCTCGTCGGGCACTTCCGTGATCGGCTTGATGGCACCGTCCACAGGGGCGAGCACCGCGTTGTCAGCGGCTTTCACCTTGGGGGCGGGGGCAGCGGCAGCGGGGGCTGCCGTCACGCTTTTGGGGAACCACCACCGATGACGGGCTTGCCGTACAGGGCGGACAGAGCGTCAGCCACGGCCTGCACCTGCGTGCCGACGATGATCTGGACGTTCTTCTTGTCGATCACCTTGACACCGGGGACGCCGGTCTTGCGGATGGCGTCGACGTCGACCTTCGAGGAATCCACGACGCCCATGCGCAGACGGGTGATGCAGTTCTCGATTTCGGTGATGTTGTCGTGACCGCCCAGAGCGGCGTACAGCTTGCCGGCGAGGTCGGCGTACTTGTCACCGGTGGACGAGGTCGCGGTGTCGAACGCTGCGGAGGAGGCATCGTCGTTATCGTCATCGCCACGGCCCGGGGTCTTCATATTGAACTTCTTGATCATGAAGTCGAACACGAAGTAGTAGATGACCGCGAAGACGAGGCCCTGAACGATAAGCATCCACGGCATATGAGCTGCGGGAACCTTCAGCGACAGGAACCAGTCGATGAAGCCTGCGGAGAAGTTGAAGCCTGCGATCCACTGGAACGAAGCGGCGATGAACACCGAGATGGCGGTGAGCAGCGCGTGCACCACGTACAGCGGGAAGGCGGCGAACATGAAGGAGAACTCCAGCGGCTCGGTGACACCGGTGAGGAACGCGGCGAGCGCACCGGCGAGCATCAGGGATCCGGTGGCCTTCTTGTTCTCGGGCTTGGCGTTCTTGTAGATCGCGAGTGCACCGGCCGGCAGGCCGAACATCATGATCGGGAAGAAGCCGGCCTGGTAGATGCCGGTGACGTACACGCCGAACGGGTGGAAGCCGCCGGTGGCGATGACCGCGCCACTGGCCGGGTCGGCGCTGCCCCAGAACTTGCCGATGTCATTGATGTTGGCAAGGTTGAACCAGAACACGTTGTTCAGTGCGTGGTGCAGACCGGTCGGGATAAGCAGACGGTTGAAGAAGGCGTAAATGCCGGCACCGACGGCGCCGAGGCCCATGATGGACTCGCCGAACCAGACCAGCGCACCGTAGACGGCCGGCCAGATGAACAGCAACAGCAGCGAGATGATGGACATGACCGCGGCGGTCAGGATCGGCACGCAACGGCGGCCGGAGAAGAACGCCAGGAAGTCCGGCAGTTTTGTCTTGCCGAACTTGTTGTATAGCGCACCTGCCACGCAGCCGACCAGAATGCCGAAGAACACGTTCTTGTTGCCGATGGCGCCAGCGGCGAATGCCGGGTGCTCGGTGTCGACCTTGGTGGCGTCGAAGCCAAGGAACATGGACGCGGAGCCCATGATCGTGGTGACGGTCAGGAAACCGACCAGTGCGGACAGTGCCGAGGCGCCGTCCTTGTCGCGAGCCATGCCGATGGCGACACCAACGGCGAACAGCAGGCCCAGATTGTCGAGGATCGCGCCGCCGGTCTTGCACAGGTAGGCGGCGACGACGTTACTGCCACCCCAACCGCTCGGGTCGATCCAATAACCAATGCCCAGGAAGAGTGCTGCAGCAGGCAGACACGCAACGGGCAGCATAAGAGCGCGACCAAGGCGCTGGATATATGCTTTCATTCCAACCTCCCTCTGAGGATACGGGCGGCGCTTTCTTCCGCCACAATTCCCGTTCACGTACCATCCCACCATTGGATCGGACGCTCGCGAGTATGTCAGCAACGCCGCTTCAATGAACAATGGTACGTGACTTTTACGATATGAGGCCCGTGTTTCGTTAAGATTATTTGCTAAATAGGCAGGAAACATGGCGGGTGTATAAGGGCTCAGCCTTACGGGAAGCTGGTGTTTCACGATTTCTCTGTTTACGGCGTTAATTTGTAAATCTACTTTACTGCGGCGTGTCGTTAGCGCTGCTACATAGTGGAAAGCCAAGGGAAACGAGGCCATTGGGAGCTGGATCCGGCCTCCGGGGCGTTGACGGGCGGCGTGTCGGATTCATTCCGTAGGATGGTACACAGTGACGCCGGCCCGGCGACCATCTATCGGTGAGTGGCGGCCGGGCGCGCCAAACACCGCTGAAGGAAGGAAATCCGTGGCACAGCTGAATGACAACCCCATCCGCGTTGGACTGTTGGGAGCGGGAACCGTCGGATCACAGACCGCACGTCTGCTGGTGGAGCAGAAGGACGAACTCGCCGCCCGCATCGGGCGTCCGATCGAGCTGGTCGGCGTGGCCTGCCTGGATCCCGATGAGGTGGACTTCCCCTGGATCGACAAGTCTCTGCTGACGACCGACACGATGAAGGTCGCCACCAACGCCGACATCGTCGTCGAGCTGATCGGCGGCACCACAGTGGCCCGCACGTTCGTGATGGCCGCGATCGAGTCGGGAGCCTCCGTGGTCACCGCCAACAAGGCGCTGCTTGCCAAGTACGGACCGGAAATCTACACCGCGGCCGAGGCCAAGGGCGTCGACATCTACTTCGAAGCGGCCGTTGGTGGCGCCATCCCGTTCCTGCTGCCGCTGCGCGAATCCCTGGCGGGCGACAAGGTGACCAGCATGCTGGGCATCGTCAACGGCACCACCAACTACATTCTCGACGAGATGACCACCAAGGGCCTGCAGTTCGATGACGTGCTCAAGGACGCCCAGGCCAAGGGATACGCCGAAGCCGATCCGACCGGCGACATCGAAGGCTACGATGCGGCCAACAAGGCCGCGATTATGGCCACGCTCGGCTTCCACACCAACGTGACGATCGATGACGTGAGCGTCGAGGGCATCACGAAGATCACCGCCGACGACATCGCCGCGGCCGCCGCCGAGCACAAGGTCATCAAGCTGCTCGCCGTCGTGGAGAACGGCGAGGCCGGTGTGTCGGCGCGCGTCTACCCGGCGCTGATTCCCGAATCGCACCCGCTGGCATCCGTGCACGGCTCATTCAACGCCGTGTTCGTCAAGGCCGAGGCGGCCGACGACCTCATGTTCTACGGCCGCGGTGCGGGCGGCGCTCCGACCGCTTCCGCCGTCGTCGGCGACGTGGTCACCGAAGCCCGCCACATCGCTCAAGGCTGCACCGGCCCGTCCATCCCCATGTACCACGAGCTGCCCAAGGCGCCGGTCAGCGCCAGCCGCGCCGCGTTCGCCGTGCGGTTCCTCATCCACGACAAGCCGGGCGTGCTCGCCGCCATCGCCAAGGAGTTCGCCGACCACGGCGTGTCGATCAACGGCGTCAATCAGGATCTCAAGCCGACGATGACTGATCCTGGTTATGACGGCGAGATCCAGCAGCTGCGCATCGTCACGCATCTGACCGACGAGGTCACGCTGCGTGAGACCGTCGAAGCCGTCCGCACGCTGGACTTCGTCACCGGAGAGCCGTCCATCCTGCGCGTGCTCGACTAGTCATACGGTTGCCTGCCCCCGCTGTCGGGGGCTGTCGGCAAAGCCGACTGGGGTGGTTTCGCGGCGTTTCCGCGAAACCACCCCGATCTCACTATCGTTTGCTCCCCTCCCCGTCTGCGGGGGCGGAATCGCTGAATCAAGGAATCATGGAACCAATCTGTACACAGGTCAAGGTCCGCGTGCCGGCTACAAGCGCCAATCTGGGCTCCGGCTTCGACACGGTCGGCCTCGCCCTCGATTATCATGACGAACTCACCTTCACGCTCAGCCGTGACCCGTCCAATCGCGCCGCGCAAGTGCTGATCTATGGCGAGGGCGAGGACACGCTGCCGCGTGACGAGACCCATCTGGTTGTCTCCACGTTCCGCAAGGCATGCCAGACCTTCGGCCTGGGCAAGGTCGGGTTCATCCTCGAAGCGCACAACAACATCCCGCAGGCGCGCGGCATGGGGTCGTCCGCCGAAGCCATCGTGGCGGGCATCGCCGCCGCTGCCGCGTTCGCGCAGGAGGACCGGCTCAACCGCGATTCCATCTTCGAGCTGGCGGCCGCCATCGAAGGCCATCCTGACAACGTGGCGCCGGCGGTGTACGGCGGCATGACCGTCTCATGGAACTTCGACACGGCCGAAGGCGTCGGCTCGGTGCCGATCCCCGGTGGAGACCCGCTGCACGGCGGTTTCCACACGGTCAAGTACGCGGTCGATCCGGGCGTCACGGCGGCCGTGTTCGTGCCCGACTACGAACTGTCCACCGAGAAGGCGCGCGAGGCGCTGCCCGGCGAGGTCGCCTATCGCGACGCGGTGTTTAACGTGTCGCGCGTGGCGCTGATGGCCGCGGCGATGAACCCGCGCGCGCTCGCGTCCGGCGAAGAGCCGAACGCGCTGCTGTACGCTGCCACGCAGGATCGCCTGCACCAGCCGTATCGCAAGGGGCTCATGCAGCCGTCATGGGACCTGATTCAGGCGTTCCGTTCCCGTGGTTTCGCCGCCATGGTGTCCGGCGCCGGCCCGTGCGTGCTGGTGCTGCATCACGGCGACGCCGTGGCGGACATCGATGAGGTCGCGGCGAAACAGCTGGCTTCCGGCCATTGGAAGGTGCTGCACCTGCCCATCGACACGGTCGGCGTGCAGGTCGAGCGTAAGTAGGAATACCGCACGTGCCTCCTCGCCCGCTCTTCGGGCCGGAGATGAGGGGAGCGCGAAGTTGCCGGTTGGGTGATGCGGCAGCTGGTGCGGCGGCAAAAGAAAGGTGACGATCATGTCCATTCCGATGATTCTGGCGTCGAAGTCCCAGCCGCGCCGGGATGTGCTGTATGCGGCCGGCATCTGCCCGACCATCCGCGTGTCCCATGTCGATGAGCCGGCTGCGCTGGAAAAGGCCGCCGCCGAGCGCGGCGTCACCGTTGACCAGCTGAACGTCGAACAGCGCGTGATGATTTTGGCCGAGGCCAAAGCGCAGGCCGTGCATCAGGCGTACCGCGATGTCGCCGACGCGGCCGCGAGCGCGACGGGCGAGCGCGTGATCGCGTACCCGTTGCAGGCCGCGGAGCTTCGCGGCGAGATGAACGTCGCGGACATACCTCGCCAGAGTGGCGCTCCGCTTGACTATTCGAAGGCGCCGATCGCGATGACCCGTGACTTCTCCGGCGTGGACATGCCGACCGTCACCGAACCGATATCCAATGTGATTGCCATGCAGCCGGGGCTCACTCGGGCGAGCAGCGGCCCGCTGATCGTCGGCTGTGATTCGATGTTCCTGCTTGACGGCGAATGCTACGGCAAACCGCACAGCGTCGAGGTGGCGCGTGAGCGACTGCGCCGCATGAGCGGCGCCACCGGCGAGCTGTGGACCGGGCACTGCGTGATCGACTTCGCGTCCGGGCGCGTCGAGCGCGGCGCGAGTCATGCCGTCGTGCGGTTCGGCGAGTTCAGCGACCGCGACATCGAACGATACATCGCCACCGGCGAGCCGCTGGAAGTCGCGGGATCGTTTACGCTGGAAGGTTTTGGCGGCGCGTTCATCGACGGCATCGACGGTGACCCGCACGGCATCATCGGCATCAGTCTGCCGCTGCTTCGCCGACTCGTCGGCAAGCTCGGCGTGGACTGGACCGACCTGTGGAACGTGGCCCGCGGGGAATCGGCGCCCGAAGACAAGACCGGAGGCAGCGGAGTCGTGCCGCCCAAGGAGAACGTGCATCAGCCCGGCGACGGCTGGATCGACTGCGCATGCGGGCGCAAGCACTGGGGATTGAACGGTGCCTCCGGCGTGCTGCTCGCGCGGCGTGACCCCAAGAGCGGCGAAGTGACCAGCGTGGTGATGCAGCATCGCGCCGCGTGGAGCGCGGAAGGCGGCACATGGGGCATTCCCGGCGGCGCGACGGCCGACGGTGAAAGCCCGATCGAGGGTGCGCTGCGCGAGAGCTACGAGGAGGCGAACATCACGCCCGAAGACATCGAGGTGGTCGGGTCCTACCGTGAGGATCACGGGCCATGGGCGTACACCACGGTCTTCGCGTTCGAGAAGCCCGGTCACCGGGTCGTGCCGCGGGCGAACGATGACGAGAGCATGGAAATCGAATGGGTGCCGATCGACGAAGTGCCCGACCGCAAGCTCTTGACCGCGATGCGCACAGACTGGCCACGCTTCGCCGAGCGCCTGCACGCGCTGGCCGCTGCCGCACGGTGTTCGTGACGGTTACTGTAGTTGCGCCAAACGCTGGTAGATGTCGGATGGAAGGTGGCGGTTTGCGAATCCTTTGACGCGAATTCCCGTGTCGAGGGGCATATACACGATGCGCGTGTCGGCGCGCGACTGTTGGCCTCGTCGATGTTGGAAGTGGAAGGAACGCCACCCACTGAAACCGTACTTGAGAGGGCTTCCTTCCACGTTGCCCTCCACGAGCTGTGTCAGGGCTCGGTGAACTCTGGCCACCGCCATCTTGAATTCGCCTTCGTCAGGCCAGACATATGCCAGAAGAATCACATCATCCGCAAGTGCATCCGGATCCATATACAGACCGCGGACGGACGAGATGATGGCAATGGCTTGCTCCAATAATGCGTAGTCGGCGGCCATCAGCGACCGCCATCAAGGAACGCGTGAATCTTCTCCTTGCGCCGCTTCAGGCTTTCCTGCGCCGACTGTGACAGTTCGGAGCCGGTCTCCCATTGTTCCTTATCGCCTCGGGCGGTGAACATCTGCTGTATGGTGAGGCGTTCGACCTCGGATTCCAGCGCATTGATGACATCCAGCATCTCGTTGAGAGAGTCCACGGACACCAGATAGCCGGCTGTGTCGGCGCGGTCGACGATTTCCAGCAATCCCCGCTGCTCCAGCGCCTTTCGCCATGCGTTCGAACGGGACAACTCGGTCAACCCGATGCGAGAGCCCGGCGTGGAGATCTCTCGTAACGCCTCCGCACGTTCCTTGATGTCCATGTAAGTCACCACCTTAATCACAACAGAATATGCATTATATTACGCATAGTACTACATGATATAATGCAATATATATTCACGACTGCCGAGCCGTACCGCAGACGAGCGACTGGGGGCCTTAGTCTCGCTTCGCGACAGAGCTTCGGGCCCTGCAATCACGGCCCTGTGGGCGCTCAGGGTAGTGCCACCACTCTCTTCCCCTAATCCTTCCGGATGAGGGGAGAACCGGTTCGCCGCAAGGCTCATACCGCCGCCCGATGGCCGGTCGCGTGCCGCCTGCGTAATCTCGGAGGCATGAACACAGCAACATCGCAATCTCAGTCCCGCGCCCGGTCTCAGTCGTGGACGCCGGTGATCGAGGCCCGTGACCTGGTCATGGACTACACCGCAGGCATGGCCCGTGTGCAGGCGGACCACAGTGTCACCGGCGTGATGCCGCGAGGCGCCGGAACCGGCGGCCCCCATCCGTATGCGGCCGGCGGAACCGGCTACGCCATGCCCGCCGTGCATACGCTAGCGCTCAATCACGTGAACTTCGACTTGGCCCCCGGCGAGACGGTCGCCGTGATGGGACCGTCCGGTTCCGGCAAGTCGACGCTGCTGCACGCGCTCGCCGGCATCATCCGCCCGACGTCGGGCACGGTGACCTTCCAAGGCGCGAATCTGACCGCGATGAGCGACGCGGACCGGACCAAACTGCGCCGCGGTGCGTTCGGCTTCGTGTTCCAATCCGGACAGCTGTTGCCCGAGTTGCCGGCGGTGGAGAACATCGCGTTGCCGATGATGCTGGACGGCACCGACTACCGTTCCGCCACCGATGCGGCGATGCTGTGGCTGGAACGGCTGGGTTTGCGGCAGCTGGCCTCGCAGCGGCCCGGCGAGATGAGTGGCGGGCAGATGCAGCGCATCGCCATCGCCCGCGCGCTTGCCGTACAGCCGGCGGTCGTCTTCGCCGACGAGCCGACCGGCGCGCTCGACCAAGCCACCGGCCGCGAGGTCATGAGCATTCTCATGGAAGCCGCGCGTGATAATGGCGCTGCTGTGGTGATCGTCACTCATGATCCCAACGTCGCCGGCTTCTGCGGCCGCACGATGACGATGCAGGACGGCCGCCTCAGCCAGACGGCCGACGCCGGCCTTGCCCCCGCTGGCGGGGTTCGGCATCCGCAGGCTGACTGGGGGCGGCCCGAGAGCGCTGAACCACCCTCAGTCTCGCTGCACCCGGCAGTTCCCGCAGGAGGCGCCCAATGAGCACGTTCGCACTATGGCGGCTGTTCCACCGCCCAGGCCGACGCGGCGGTTCCGGCCACACATCGGCGTTGGCCATCGTCGCGTTCGCGGCGGCGACGGCCATCTTCCTGACCGTGCTGGGCGGCGTGCACGGGTTCATCTGGCGCGCGTCCGCCGACCATACGCTGAAATGCCTGATTGACAGGTCGACCTGCGCGCCGGGCACATGGGAGGTGTGGGCCGGACGGCTCAAGGACCAGCACGACTGGGCGCAATACGCCAGCACGTACGTGATGCTGGCGGCCTTCGCCTGCATACTGCTGATCGTGCCGTTCGTGGCGCTCGCCGGCTCGGCGGCGCGATTGGCGGCATCGCGGCGGGACGCGCGATTGGCGGCACTGCGCCTCGCGGGCGCTACCACCAGTCAGGTGACCAGACTGACCGCGTTGGATGCCGCCGGACAGGCGCTCATCGGCGCGTTGATCGGCATCGTCGGCTATTTCGCGATCATGCCGCTGATCATGCTGCTGAATTTCCAGGATCAGAGGTTCACGTTCGAGCAGTTGTGGGTAGGATCCCTGCCGCTGATCGTCGTGCTGGTGGTGGTCACGGTCCTGGCGCTGATCTCCGCATTGCTGACGCTGCGTCGGGTCGCCATCACCCCGCTGGGCGTCACCGCTCGGACCGCCCAGCCGCTGCCCACGAAGTGGCGCGTAATCGTGTTCCTGGTCGTGCTGGTGGCCGCGATCGTGCTGTTCAAGAACCCGCAGGGCCTGCTGCATTACGGTGAGGTGACGATGTATGCGGTGATTATCGGGTTCATCGCGCTGTGCTTCGCTCTAGTGAACCTGATCGGCTCATGGGTGGTGACCGCACGGGCGAGGTTGCGGTCCCGCCGTCCTAAGGACGCCGCCACGATGATCGCGATGCGGCGCATCCTCGACAATCCCAAGCGGGCATGGCGCAATGTGTCGGGCATCGCGCTGGCGGTGTTCATCGCTGGCATCACCTCGATCTGCGGGTTCATCGGCGCATCGTCGACCGCGCCTGTCGAAGGCGTACCCGAACCGGGACTGGCTTTCATCCGCGACATCGGCACCGGAGGGCTGCTGACGCTCGGATTCGCGGCCGTGCTGGCGGCCGTCAGCTCCGGAGTGATGCAGGCGGGCAGCGTCTACGACCAGGTTTCCGAATACCGCATGCTGGTGTTGGAGGGGACGGACGTGAAAACGTTGAACCGTGCGCGTTTCATCGAGGTGCTGACCCCGCTCAACACGGTGGTGGCCGTTGCCGGCGGCTGCTCGATGCTGCTGATGTTCCCGCTGTTCGCCGCATCCATGACCAAGCCCGCCACGCTGCTCAGCTTCTTCGGCGGCATAGCGTTGTGTCACGCGCTGGTCTCCGTCGGCGCATTCGCCTCGAACCGTGTCGCCGCCAGCCTGAATCTCACCGACTGGCGTGCCGACGACTGATCGCACGCTCTCAAAACTCGCAGATAGGGGGCCTTTTTCGTTAAAAGGCCCCCTATCTGCGAGTTTTGAGAGCGTCAACTCAGCAGAGCGGCGATAACCGCGATGAATATGGGGCTCGTCATCGTGCTCATCAGGATGCCGTCGCGTGCGAACGTAAGTCCAACGTTGTACCGGGCGGCGTAATTGTAGACGTTCTGGCCGGTCGGCAGCGCCGCCAGCACCACGCAGGCGTACAGCGTCGCGCCGCGGAATCCCATGACGAAATAGGAGAGCAGGAAGGCGATGATCGGCATCACGATGTTCTTCAGTACGGCTACGGTGAAGATCGCCGGGCGGTCGCCCTTCTGCTGCAGCGGCTTGGTGCCGTGCAGCGACATGCCGAACGCCATCAGGATCATCGGAACCGCGGAGTCCCCGATCATGTCAATCGGGTCGAAGATGAAGTTCGGCACGGGGAACCAGCCGATCTTCGCGCCGATCGCCGAAACCAGGATGCCGCCCAGGGAGCCGATCAGCAGCGGCTGATGCAGCGGCTGCTTCAGGATTTCCTTGACCGATACCTTGCCCTTGGTGGTCACGTCGAGCACCGTCAGGCCGACCGGCGTGAAGATCGCCTGCTGCATGACCAGGATCGGTGCCACCAGGGCTCCGTTGCCGAGGATGTACGTGGCTATGGGCAGGCCGATGTTGTTCGAGTTCAGATACAGTGAGTTCAGCGCGCCGACGGTCGCGTCTGCCGGGTCCAAGTGGAAGAACAGCTTGTTCAGCACCAGGAACAGCGCGCCGACGAGTACAGCGGAGAAGAACGCCACGATGATCGACGAATGGAAGATCTCGAAGATCGGCTCTTTCGACAGAATTGCGAACATCAGACACGGGCTGGACACGAAGAAGCTGAAACGGTTGAGCACCATCTGGGCGCTCGGCCCGCCTATGCGCATTCGAGCGGCCACATATCCGACTCCGATTACGATGCCGATGACGCAGAAGCCTTCCATCGCGTTTAATAGACCCGGCATATTCCCATCCCTTTTCCGTTTGCTGGCATACCCCATACTGCCATACGCATGTGTTTCGCGAGGTTCTGTCTCATAACGTAGGCGAAACCCGTCTCGCGAGCCACGGTAGCACGGCATGCTGCGCGTCGCGCGCTTGTTCTCGCCGCCGACGGGGAGTTCGACCGTCTCATTCCGGCCCGGCAGCGGGCTCCGACGGGACGTGCTGCCGTTAGGATGGTCAGCATGACTACGACAACGACGATGGCAGCGGCCGGCGCTGACCCGCGCTCGGCGATCGCGCCGATCACCTGCGACACGACCGGCACGCGCGAGAAGGCGCTCGCCTCACTGCTCGAACAGATCATGGACTCGTATTCCGTCAGCGATGACGAGAAGCCGCTGGCCGACGCCGTAGAGGCGTTCCTGCGGTCGAAGCCGCACCTGACGGTGCACAGGCACAGCGACACGGTGGTCGCGTCCACGTCGCTCGGCAGGCCTCGGCGCGTGGTGCTCGCCGGGCACCTTGACACGGTTCCGGTGATCGACAACTTCCCGCCGCGCTGGCTGGCGCCAGGCGACCCGCTGATCCGGGAGGACGTCGCCGCGGCGCACCCTGGCGAGCGGGTGATATGGGGCCGCGGCGCGACCGACATGAAGGCATCCGACGCGGTGTTCCTGTACCTCGCCGCCACGCTGGTCGACCCGCAATATGACCTGACGTACGTGTTCTACGACCATGAGGAGGTTGCGGCCGAGAAGAACGGTCTGCGGAAGGTGGCCGAGGCGCATCCTGATTGGCTCGCCGGCGATTTCGCGATCATCGGCGAGCCGACTGACTGCGGCATCGAGGGCGGCTGCAACGGCACCATGCGGTTCGACGTGGTCACGCACGGGGTCGCGGCGCATTCGGCCAGGGCATGGATGGGGGAGAACGCCATTCACAAGGCCGCCGATGTCCTGAACCGCCTGAACTCCTACGAGCCGCGAACCATCACGGTGGATGGGCTGGATTATCGCGAGGGGCTGAACGCGACGCTGATTTCCGGCGGCAAGGGGACGAATGTCATCCCCGACGAATGCCGTGTCCATGTGAACTACCGGTTCGCGCCCGACAAGACGCTGCCGCAGGCGAAGGCACTGATGATGGGCGCGGATGCCGGCGCGGAGCTCGGCAATGGCGAGCATGTCGCCACCGGTGGCGTGTTCGAGGGCTTCGGCATCGAGATGAAGGACGAGTCGCCGTCCGCCCGGCCGGGCATGGACGCGCCGATGGCGGTGTCGTTGGCGAAGCTGGTGCGTGAGCGTACGGGACGGGAACCGCTGGCGAAGCTCGGGTGGACCGATGTCGCGCGGTTCTCGCTGCTGGGTGTGCCCGCGGTGAACCTGGGCGCGGGGAGCCCGCTGCTTGCGCACAAGCATGACGAGCAGATCGCCGAAAGCGAGTTGGCGACCATGGCCGGCATCCTGGAGGACTGGCTCACCGGCCGCGCGTGAGCGGGGTTCGGGCGCGGATGTCGGCATCCGTGCCATCGAATAGTGTGCGGACGGCTGCCCGCACAACGCTGTCAGTTGGCGCTGCAGGTTTTGTCGACGATGTCGTCGCCGTCCGCATCGATGACGATGATACGGATCCTGACACCGTTCGCGGAGCGAAAGCGTCTGCGTACAAGCATGGGCTGGGCGTTGTCGCCACGCCAAAAGAACGTTGAATATGGTGAGATGGTCATGGCCGGTCAAATTGTGTGCCATACTTAAAGATGGTGGTTCTGCAAACCACCTGAGCGTGAAAGGCGTCGATCCCCTCGCATGCATGAAGATGCGCGAGCGCTGGTGTCCGCCGAAGCACGCACACGGACTTTTAACGGATTTGCTTCCTGCGGGCGCAAGCGTAGCGCGGCCACGGTGAGAGCGTGGTGTGAGACCGCATGAGGCCATGAGTGTGCGACGTGGTGCAGCACGTCGTGAGGAGTATCGTGCCTAGTGTGAACGATAACGGTTTCAGTCGTGACGAAACCGAAGAACAGCAGCCTACCCACGCCGATGCGGCCCAGTCGCCTGATTCGGCCGATAAAACGCCTGCGGCGCCGCGTCGTCGCCGCGGTGGCCGCCGCGTGGTTCGTGGCGCCGGTGCCGCCGGTGCCGCGGTCGCGCTGAAGGTCGAGGACCATTCCGCTCCGCTGTTCGCGGAACCCGTGGTGGAGCAGCCCCTTACCCGTCGTCGCCGCTCGAAGGCGGCCGACGAATCGCCGGAGACCGCCGCATCGGCCGATTCCGAAAAGAAGGATGATGCGCGGCACGCCAAGGCCGACGGCAAGTCTCGGTCCGCGTCGCGCTCCTCGAAAGCGACGAAGCGCCATGACGATGACGCCGATCAGGCCGAACCCCGGCGCACCCGCGTGCGTCGTCGCACCGCCATGTTCTCCTCGCGCGAGGACGCTTCGCCGGCCGTTCCGGGCGAGCCGTCGGATGACGACCTCGGCGTCGATACCGGCACCGATATCATCGTCCGCGATGATTCCGCCGATCTGTCCCGCGCCCTGGATGTCGTTAGCACGCTGCCGCAACCTGCGCCGCGCGCTCACGCGATGACGTCCGTGCTGTTCCAGGAGCCGGTGCTGCCCGTGCCGGAAATCGTGCGCGACGCGCGCGATGACGACCGCGAGGATGACGACCGCGACAGCCGCGGTGGTGGCAAGTCCCGTCGCTCGCGCAATGGTCGTGTGTCACGTGACGGTGCGCAGGGGGACAAGGACAAGAGCGCTTCCTCCCGTCGCGATATCGACGGTCTGAGCCACATCGAGCGCGTCGACAGCTTCGATACCGACGACAGCCGCAGCCGTGACGAATCCGGCGAGGCCGACGAGCCGGTGCGTTCGTCGCGCCGCAACCGTCGCCTGAACGCGCAGGAGCGCCGTGCGGCCGCCGAAGTGGAGCAGATCGAGGAGGACCTGGAGCTCGACGGCATCTCCTATACGCCGGTCGACGACGAGGAGCCCTCCGAGGATTCGGGCACGAGATCCCGTCGCCGTCGTCGCTCCCGTCAGAACCGTGCCGACGACAGCCGCGGCAACGGCGAGTCGGACAGCAGCCAGTCCGCGGCGCAGCAGGACGAGCCGGCCAAGCCGTCGTCCCGCCGCACACGCGACGAGGAAGAAGACGATGACTCCAACGTCACCCGTCGCCGTCGCCGTCGCCGCTCCCGCGCGTCCGACGAGCAGGGTGACGATGAGATGACCGTGCGCCGCTCGCGCAAGCAGCAGTACATCGACGAGATCACCGACGTCGAGGGCTCCACCCGACTGGAGGCGAAGAAGCAGCGCCGCCGCGACAACCGCCGCGAGCGCAGCCGTCAGAGCCAGCTGGTCGAGCAGGACTTCCTCGCGCGCCGCGAGCACGTGAACCGTCTCATGGTGGTGCGCGAACGCGGCCATCACACGCAGATCTCCGTCATCGAGGACAACGTGCTCGTCGAGCATTACGTCTCCGACATCCAGGAGGTCGCCACGGTCGGCAACATCTACCTCGGCCGCGTGCAGAACGTGCTGCCGAGCATGGAGGCGGCGTTCGTCGACATCGGCCAGTCCCGCAACGGCGTGCTGTATGCCGGTGAGGTGAACTGGGACGCGACCCGCCTCGAAGGGCAGCCGCGCCGCATCGAGCTGGCGTTCAAATCTGGCGACCCGGTGCTCGTGCAGGTCACCAAGGATCCGATCGGCCACAAGGGCGCTCGCCTGACTTCGCAGGTCACGCTCGCCGGGCGTTTTCTGGTGCTCGTGCCGTCCGGCGGCATGACCGGCGTGAGCCGCAAGCTGAGCGAGCGCGAGCGTTCGCGCCTCAAGGGTATTGTCTCGAAGATCGCGCCGAAGGACATGGGCGTGATTATCCGCACCGCGGCCGAAGGTGCCAAGGAGGAGGCGATCGTCAAGGATCTGGAGAGCCTGGTCCGCCAGTGGGAGCGCATCAACGCCAAGCGCGAGGAGTTCTGGCACGGCAAGCGGCCGAAGCTGCTGCAGGGCGAGCCGGACGTCGCGATCCGCGTGGTGCGCGACATCTTCAACGACAATTTCGGCGAGCTAATCGTCGAGGGCGACAAGGTGTACGAGCGCATCGAGGAATACCTCGACACGATGGCGCCCGATCTCAAGGAGAAGTTGTCCAAGTGGGATCCGTCCGAGCATCAGGGCAAGGACGTGTTCGACAAGTGGCAGATCGACGCGCAGCTCAGGAAGGGCATGGAGCGTCAGGTGTACCTGCCTTCCGGTGGGTCGATCGTCATTGACCGCACCGAGGCCATGACCACGATCGACGTGAACACCGGCCGGTTCATCGGCCGTGGCAAGAGCCTTGAGGAGACGGTGACGCGATGCAACCTGGAGGCGGCCGAGGAGATCGCGCGCCAGCTGCGTCTGCGCGATATCGGCGGCATGGTCATGATCGATTTCGTCGACATGGTGATGCCCGCCAACCGCGATCTGGTGCTGCGGCGTCTGGTCGAATGCCTGGCGCGTGACCGCACCAAGCATCAGGTGGCGGAGGTCACGTCGCTGGGTCTGGTGCAGATGACGCGCAAGCGCATCGGCCAGGGCCTGGTCGAAGCGTTCTCCGAGGAGTGCCCGACCTGCCATGGCCGCGGGTTCATCCTGCATGACGAGCCGACCGTCAGCGCGGATTACGACGATCCGTATGCGCTCAAGGGTGGCGATCCGTTCATCAAGACCAACAAGCACGGCCGCGGTACGGATGTGCAGGTGCCGCAGGGCTCCTCGCCGGATATCAAGGCCAAGCTCGCGCAGATCGCCGCCGCGGCGGTCGCCGCGAACGGCACCGACGAGGATGAGTGACCCGACGCGCTGAATGAATCATGATTTCCGGTGTGTCAACCTGACACGCCGGAAATATGATTTGCGTTAGTACATGGGTCAGTGTAGATTAGATTGCTGGTGTCTGACCAGCGGCTTGCGTGCGTCAGGCAAGTAGCTTTTATAACACCATAGCAAGGAACGAAGCATGTACGCGATTGTGAAGGCCGGTGGCCATCAGGAAAAGGTCGAGGTCGGTGACGTGATTCTCGTCAACCGTCTTGAGGCGAAGAAAGGCGAGACCGTCGAATTCCCGGTCGCGCTGGTTGTGGATGGTGCCAAGGTGACGCTGGGCGCCAAGGATCTCGCCGCGGTGTCCGCCAAGGGTGAAGTCATTGACGACGAGGCCAAGGGCCCCAAGATCAACATCATGAAGTACAAGAACAAGACCGGCGTGACTCGTCGCAAGGGTCACCGTCAGAAGCTGACCGCCGTGAAGATCACGGCGATCGCCTGAGCCAATACAGGAAGGATCTGAATCATGGCACATAAGAAGGGTGCTTCCAGCTCGCGCAACGGTCGCGATTCGAAGCCTCAGTACCTCGGCGTCAAGAAGTTCGGCGGCGAAGCCGTCGTCGCCGGCAACATCATCATTCGTCAGCGTGGCACCAACTTCCACCCTGGCCAGAACGTCGGCATGGGCAAGGATCACACCCTGTTCGCGCTGACCGACGGCAGCGTGAAGTTCGGTGTCCGTCACGACCGCAAGGTCGTCGACGTCATCGCCGCCTGAGCGATACCGCATTAAGTGTCAAGCCGCATCCCACCCGGGTGCGGCTTTTTTCGTTTGCCGCCCTGGCGCATTCCCGGCACGCCCGCACCGCACGGCGCATCCCCACAGAGCCGTCACGCCTGTGCCATGCGATGTCACGCCTCCCTCCCCAAGTACCACATCACTCTCCGAGGAGCCCCCCCCCAAACTCCTCTGGTACACCGGTACATTACGGGTTGAAATAGCCGATTCCGGCAATTCCCCGTGTGAAATCGCCGTTTTCAGGCCCCAAAACGACCATTTGGCACGGGTAATTCCGGATAACGGCTATTTCAACCCGTGTTTTGGCGCATGGCGGCGCTTATCGGGGCTTGGAATGGTGTCGCTGCGATCACGGTCGGCCTTTCCGGGCTTAGACGGGTAGCGGAGGAACATGCCTGCTGGCCCACATGTGTGGGTTACGAGTGCGGCGCGCGCCCCGACATCACGCGTGTCATGGTTGTATGCCCATATCTCTGAGCTGCCGGACGATTCGTCCCGGATTGTCAAGATCCCTGTAGTACATGCGCACCATGCCGATCGCATACTGCGACATGCATTGCTGGCGTTTCCGTTCCTCATCCGCTACTTCGCGAATTTCCCGGCCTGAAGTCATATGCGGATCCACATACTTGCGAACGCCATCGAATTCCCCGACGATTACCGAGCCGTCTTCACGCTTCCAGAGAAAATCACTGCGATGCTTACGACCGGGATGATCGAGACAGGGAAATTCCACCTGAATGTCGTCAGGAGGGCAGCCGGCATCATGCAACATGCCGCGGGCCTCGGATTCGCCGCCGTTCTCGGCACGCCGATCTGCAAGCGCGAACGCGCGCTCGACGGCGGCGCGGTTGCGTGAGTATTTCACGCTGGAGGGATACGCCCGGAGCACGGATTCGCTCACGAGGCCGTTGCGGAGCGCACAATCCGCCGGCCCGAGGGCGTAGCGCAGAGGCTGGCATGCCGCGAGGTCGAACAGTGTTTGCAGCAAGCTGATGACCTTCACTCCCTGAACCACGGTGATGTCCGGATGCGTGATCGCGTGATGCGATATGTGCCTGGTGTCCTGATGATGCGCGCCGGGGCTCGCGACGATGCAGATTGGGAATGCCAGCCGATAGGAGCAGTCGAGCCCGTGCATGATGGCGGCCGTAGGACCGCAGAACACCCAATCAGGATGTTGGATGGCGAGCGCTCGTACGATATGGCGAACCTGTTCATGCGGATCAAGCGATTCCCAATACGCGGGCTCTGCGTACAGGCCGCGGAAGACTCTCAGCACGGCGCCGGTCTTCACTCTCCTGCGTATTGCCTGTATGTCCGTGTTGGTGGAGGGAATGGCGCAGCGTCGCTCCTGCCGTGCAACGGCGAAAAGTCTGTCCAGCGAATGATGCGTCCCCATATGCCAAGTGTAGGGGGTCTGGGCTCGCGACATCTGCGAATTCGCGATGAGCCTATTCCGCCGGGAAATCCGGATGATGGCGGAGCATACGGTGGAGTGCAAGGCATCCATTCGATTGCGCATAGGCGGCGACGGCCCACATTCGCGCGTCATGTGCCGTGCCCTCTCATCATGTATCGTGTTTCCCCGCGTCATGTGTTGTGACCCCCGTGCGTCCCCTCCGGTATCACGTCTCCCTTCTCAGGACCGCATCTCCCTCCCCCGGTACCGCGCCTCCCTCATCAGGCACCACATCACTCTCCGAGGAGCCACCCCCACCCTCCTCTGGTACACCGGTACATTACGGGGTGAAATAGCCGTTATCCGGAATTCCCCGTGCCAAATGGTCGTTCTGGGGCCTGAAAACGGCGATTTCACACGGGGAATTGCCGGAATCGGCTATTTCAACCCGTAATTTGAGCACTTGTGAAGACCTCCGCACGGATTGGGGGGGGGCAGAGCGACCGGGGCTGCTCCGCTGCGGGCGGAGCGAGCGAACCTGGGGAGAACCGGGGGTCAAGGTAAGGTAGAGCGTTATGAGTGATTTTGTGGATAGAGTGACCGTTCATGTCAAGGGCGGCGACGGCGGCAATGGATCCGCCGGCATCAGGCGCGAGAAGTACAAGCCGTTGGCGGGCCCGAACGGCGGCAACGGCGGCAACGGTGGTTCCGTGGTGTTCGTGGCCGACACGAACGCCACCAGCCTGCTGGACTACCGGTTCATGCCGCATCGCAACGCCGGCGACGGCACGATGGGTCTGGGCGACGTCAAGGACGGCTCCAAGGGCGCCGACCTGATCCTGCCGGTGCCGCTCGGCACTGTGATCTTCGCCGCGGTCGGCGCTCAAGGCCGTCCCAAGCGTCCGGGCGAGCAGCTGGCTGATCTGCGCCATAACGGCGACAAGTTCGTCGCGGCTGCGGGCGGCGCGGGCGGTCTGGGCAACGCGGCGCTGGCCAACAAGACCCGCCGCGCTCCGGGTTTCGCTCTGCTGGGCGAACCGGGCGAGGAACGTGACGTGATCCTGGAGCTCAAATCCATCGCCGATGTAGCGCTGGTGGGCTTCCCGTCGGCCGGCAAGTCGAGCCTGATCGCCGCGATGAGCGCCGCCAAGCCGAAGATCGCCGACTACCCGTTCACCACGCTGGTGCCTAACCTGGGTGTCGTCGTCGCAGGCGACCACCGCTATACCATCGCCGACGTGCCCGGCCTGATTCCCGGCGCATCGCAGGGCAAGGGTCTGGGACTGGAGTTCCTGCGCCACATCGAGCGCACGGAAATCATCGCCCACGTCATCGACTGCGCGACGCTGGAGCCTGGCCGCGACCCGGTTTCCGACTACCATGCGCTGGAGCATGAGCTCGCCGAATACGCCGACAAGCTGGAACTGCCGCTGGGCGCCATCCCGATTCCGGAACGCCCGCGCATCATCGTGCTCAACAAGGTGGATGTGCCGGAGGCCAAGGAGCTCGCCGATTTCGTGCGCCCGGACTTCGAACGTATGGGATTGAAGGTGTTCGAGATCTCCACGGCTTCTCATGAGGGGCTGAAGGAGCTGAACTTTGCGCTGGCGGCCATGGTCGCCGACATGCGGCAGGAGGTCGCCAGCCGCGAGCAGGCCGAGGAGGAGGCGCGCGTCGTCATCAATCCGTTGGAGAACCGGTCGAATCGTCGCCGTGCGGCTGCGAACGGCACTGCCGATTTCGCCGTGGCCCGCAAGGAGGGCGATGGCGGTTTCTGGTACGAGGTGACCGGCGTGAAGCCCGAACGTTGGGTGGTGCAGACCAATTTCGACAATGACGAGGCCGTCGGCTATCTGGCCGACCGACTCGCCAAGCTTGGCGTCGAGGACGAGCTGCGCCGGCTGGGAGCGAAGCCGGGTGACGAGGTGCGTATCGGCAAGGGGCAGCGTGCCGTGTCGTTTGATTGGGATCCGACCATCGCCGCCGGCGCGGAGATGCTTGACGGCGCTCAGCTGGGTGCCCGCGGCCGCGATCTGCGTCTTGAGGATCAGGAGCCGGGCGGCCGTCGCCGTACCAATGCGGAGCGTCGTCGTCAGTACCACGAGATGATGGACGCCAAGGCCGCGGTGCGCGAGGCCATGATGGCCGAACGTCAGGCCGGTCACTGGGCCGATCCGAGCGTCGACGACGACCGTCACGACGAGCAGAGCCTGTTCGGTCGCGGCGAGGACGGCGACGAGAATGACGGCGGCCTGGCCTGACACCTGACCACCCCCAGTCAGCTTCGCTGCCAGCCCCGCCAGCGGGGGGGGCTGGCAGCGAAGCGACTGAGGATGGCTGGCACATTCGTCTGCGGTTCCACCAGCGCGGCGGCCGCAGCGTGGAACGGCGGCGTCCTATGACACCGGCGTCTGCGATGATTCAAGATATACGTGATCGGGAAGGGAGTGCGTGTTGTCCGTCACTGAATCGGATGTGCGCCGCGCCATCGCAGGCGCACGGACCATGGTCGTCAAAGTCGGTTCGAGCTCGTTGACGCAGCCGTCCGGGCATCTGGATGTCAAGAAGCTGAACTCCCTGGTGGCCGCGCTGTCCGCCGCCTCGGCGCAGGGCGCCCGCGTGGTGCTGGTGTCGTCGGGCGCCATCGCCGCGGGTTTCGGCCCGCTCGGCTTCGAGAGCCGTCCGAGTGACGTGGCGACGCAGCAGGCCGTCGCCGCGGTCGGCCAGGGGCTGCTGATGGCGCAGTATGAGGCCGCGTTCGGTCGTTTCGGCGTTCGGGTCGGCCAGATTCTGATCACTGCCGAAGACACGATCCGCGCGGTCCAGTACCGAAACGTGCAGCGCACGCTGAACCGTCTGCTGGAACTCGGCGTGGTGCCGATCGTCAACGAGAACGATTCGCTGGCGAGCAACGAGATCCGTTTCGGCGACAACGACCGGCTTTCGGCACTGGTGGCAAACCTCGTCCGGGCTGATGCGCTGGTGTTGCTCACGGATGTGGACGGCCTGTATACAGCTCCGCCGAGCACGCCGGGCGCCCGCCGCATCGGCTTTGTGCCGAATGTGATCGACACGATCGGCGACGTGCAGGTCGCCGGTTCGTCGTCCGGGGTCGGCACGGGTGGCATGGTCACCAAACTGGATGCCGCCCGCGTAGCGGCCGTGTCGGGCATTCCCGCCGTGCTGACGAGCGCGACGAACACCGGCCCGGCGCTGATGGGCGATCCGGTCGGCACGGTGTTCGCGCCGGTGAAGCACCGCGGTTCATCGCGTCGGCTGTGGATCGGCTTCGCGTCCGACCCGCGTGGAGCCTTGGTGGCGGATGCCGGTGCGGCCAAGGCGGTTCGAGGCGGGCGCGCGAGTCTGCTCGCCGCCGGCGTCGTGGAGGTTCACGGCGAATTCTCCGCCGGAGACCCGGTGTGGATTGATGACGAGGCGGGCGCGCATCTGGCTCGCGGGCTCGCGGGCTTCGACTCCGAGGAGATCCCGCAGATGCTCGGCCGCAACACCGCGCAGCTCAGGCGGTTCCTGGGCGACGAGTTCGCTCACCCCGTGGTGCACCGCGACAATCTCGTGCTGGTCTGATTCGTCGCGCAACGAGATCCGCCGTGCCGGGCGTAGTCGGGGTCTGTTGTTTTTTCGTGCTCTGGGTTTAGCATGGATGGCATGACTATGGCTGACTGGCAGACTTTTTCCGACCGTATCAACAATGTGGCACCGAGCGCGACTCTTGCCGTCGATTCTAAGGCGAAGGCGATGAAGGCCGCCGGCGTCGACGTGATTGGCTTCGGCGCGGGCGAACCCGATTTCCCGACTCCCGCGGATGTCGTGGATGCCGCCGTCAAGGCGTGCAACGACCCGCGCAACTACAAGTACACGCCCACCGCCGGCTTGCCCGAGCTGCGCGAGGCGATTGCGGCCAAGGTGCTGCGTGACTCCGGCTACGAGGTGACCGCCGATCAGGTCGTGGTGACCAACGGCGGCAAGCAGGCCGTGTACGAATCCTTCCAGGTGCTGCTCAATGACGGCGACGAGGTCATCATTCCCACGCCGTTCTGGACGAGCTATCCGGAGGCCGTCAAGCTGGCCGGCGGCAAACCGGTCGAGGTGTTCGCTGGCGCCGACCGTGGTTTCGAGCCCGACATCGCCGCCATCGAGGCCGCCCGGACCGAGCGCACGAAGGCCATCATCATCACCTCCCCGAACAACCCGACCGGTGCCGTGTGGAGTCGCGAGGCGATCCGCGCGATCGGCGAGTGGGCCGTGGAGCACCACGTGTGGGTCATCTCCGACGAGATCTACGAGCACCTCAACTATGACGGCGCCAAGACCGCATACGTCGGCGTCGAGGTCCCCGAATGCCGCGACCAGCTGCTGGTGCTCAACGGCGTCGCCAAGACCTACGCGATGCCTGGCTGGCGAGTTGGCTGGATGGTCGCCCCCGCGCCCGTCGCCAAGGCCGTCGCCAAGCTGCAGGGCCATTTGAGCTCCAACGTTTCCAACGTTCCGCAGCGAGCGGCGCTCGCCGCCGTCGCGGGTTCGCTCGACGAGGTGCATATGATGCGCGAGGCATTCGACGCCCGCCGCAAGGCCATTGTCGCCGCCCTGAACGATATCCCCGGCGTCCACTGCCCGACGCCCACCGGTGCGTTCTATGCGTTCCCCGATGTGACCGGCCTACTGGGCAAGCCGCTCGGCGAGAACGGCACCGTCGTGAACACGTCTTCCGAACTCGCCGCGGCGCTGCTGGACGAGGCCCATGTCGCCGCGGTTCCGGGCGAGGCGTTCGGCGCCCCCGGATACCTGCGTTTCTCGTATGCGCTGGCCGATGACCAGCTCGCTGAGGGCATGCGCCGGTTCCGCCGCTGGGTCGGCTGAAACCGTTGCAAGAGGTCGTGCGCGGTATCTGCCGCGCACGCCGCGGCACGCCGATTACGCGCCGGTCGAGACACGCGATTGGACGAAATCGGCAATCCCCGCTAATATGGCCTATTGGCGGTTTTGCCAAGTAACGGACACGTAGTCTTGCGTGCCGGGTACAGTGGGCAAAGTTCACTTAGGGAAGTGGCGCAATTGGTAGCGCAACGGTCTCCAAAACCGTAGGTTGTGGGTTCGAGTCCCGCCTTCCCTGCCAAGTATTTGCAACCAACACACAAAAGGATGAACATGGCGAAGGCAAGCAAGGCGGAGAAAGCGGTCAAGCCGAATGTATTCATGCGCATCGGCCTGTTCATCAAGCAGATTATCGATGAGCTTCGCAAGGTGGTCACCCCCACTGCGAAGGAACTGTTCTTCTGGTCTCTTGGCGTGTTCATCTTTGTCGTGTTGCTGATGCTCCTCGTCACGGGCATGGATTTCGGTCTGGGCAAGCTCGTGCTGTGGGTGTTCGGCTGATCCATCGACCCTGAAGGTGAAAGTTACGCATGACTGATGAAGTGAATCTCGATAACCTCGACGCACTGGCGGATCTTCCCGATTCGGTCGACGCGGCCGTTGAAGCCGATCCGGTTGCGGACGCGGCGGTTGATTCCATCAATGACAATGCCGAAGAACAGCCCGTCGCGGCTGAGGACGCCGTTGAATCCGGCACCGCCGAAAACGATGCGGAAGCGTCCGGCGACGCCGACGAGCAGGAATCCGAAGAACTCGACGCGGGCGCAAAGGCCGTTGAGGAGTTCTCAAAGTCGCTGCGCACCCTGGAAGGCAAGTGGTATGTGCTCCACACCTATTCCGGTTACGAGAAGCGCGTGAAGACGAACGTCGAATCCCGTGTCGTCAGCTTTGGCCTGGAAGACAAGATCTTCCAGATCGAAGTGCCGATGGAGGAAGTCGACAAGCACACCGACAAGGGCAAGAAGGTCATCACCCGCGTCCGCGTTCCCGGCTACGTACTCATCCGCATGTGGCCCGACGAGGATGCCCGTCGTATCGTGCGCGAGACCGAAGGCGTGACCGGCTTCGTCGGCCCGACCAAGGATCCGGCGCCGCTGTCCCGCAAGGAAGTCGTCGCCATGCTGGCGCCGATGATCGCCTCCGAAGCGCTCAAGAAGGCCGGCGATAAGCCTGCCGCGGCCAAGAAGCGCGTTGTCGAGGTGTCTTACGCCGTCGGCGATCAGGTCACCGTCATCGACGGGCCGTTCGCCACGATGGCCGCCGTCGTCTCCGATGTCGAACCCACCACGCAGAAGCTCACCGTGCTGGTTTCCATCTTCGGGCGCGACACGCCGGTGGAACTCGGCTTCCATCAGGTGGAGAAGCTTCAGTAAGTCGTCAGACGTTGTTTGCATGAACGGCGGTCGGTTTTCCGGCCGCCGTTTTGCGTTGCCGGCACCATTTGTGCCACGACATGCCACGCACGTACAATGGCTCTCATGGCATCCAAAGGAAAACCGTCACCGCGTTCCGCGGTCAAGCCGCTGTCCAATGCACAAGTGAGCAGGCTCGCCAAGGCGCACACGCTCGTCGATCCGATGCACGACCTGCCGACCGGCCCGGATCGCACGATCAACGAGGCCGAAATCGCCGCGCAGAACCCCAAGGGCACCTCACGGCTGCTCAAGGGCGTTGATGTCGTGTTCCGCGCAAGCTGCAGGACGTACGCTTGGGGGCTCGACAACATCCCTGAAACCGGCCCGTTCATCACCGCGGCCACGCATGTGACCATGTTCGACGTGTTCGTGCCGATGGCGTCGCTGTTCCACATGGGCCGTCGCCCGCGCTACATGGCGAAGGCCGAGATGGCGCACTGGCCTCTGATCGGCAAGTGGTTCCAGATTGTAGGCATGCAACCGGTTCAGCGCCGGTCCGGCAAGGCACGGGCCATCGAGGAGACCTCGGTCGAGATTCTGACGAGCGGCCGCCCGCTGACCGTCTGGCCGGAGGGCACGGTGACCCGCGACCCGAAGAAATGGCCGATGAGCATGAAGAACGGCGTCGGCGTGATCGCACTGGAGGCATCGCGCCGGCTCGGATACCAGGTGCCGCTGTTCTGCGCGGTGACGTGGGGTGCGGCGAGCATCAACCACTGGTGGCCGTGGCCGCGCAAGAACGTCGTCATGTGCTACGACGCGCAGCTGGATTACGCTGATCTGCTGGTCGACAGCGAGTCGTGGGGCGATGAGCCGCCCGTGGAGCTCGCCGACGAGCTGACCCGCCGGGTACGTGTGCGCATGACGCAGGTCATGGCGGAGATCCGCGGCGAGCGTGCTCCCTCCGGCTACTGGGATTACCGTACGATGAGCCGCGTTACCGACTGATTCCCGAACACGACGGACATCCGAGACGCCCGCGCAGCGCCATGCCGCGCGGGCGCGTTCATACCTGCGCGACGTGCGCATGGAGGTCTCGTATCCGGGGCTGGAGTAGGGTAGTGGGTTATGAAATGTACTGTATTGGGTGCCGGCGCATGGGGCACCACTTTTGGCCAAGTGATGGCGGACGCGGGCAATGACGTGACGATGTGGGCCATCGAGCCCGAAATCGTGGAGGGCATCCGCGACCGGCACCACAATGCCGTTCGTCTGCCGTCCGTCGCCAAGCTGCCCGACAACATGACCGCCACGGGCGACCGGGCGCAGGCCGTCAAGGACGCCGATATCATCGTCGTCGCCATCGCCGCCCAGTTCGCGCGCGTGGCGCTCGCCGAGTTCAAGGACCTGATTCCCGATACCGCCGTCGTCGTCAGCCTGATGAAGGGCATCGAGCGGAACACCAAGAAGCGCATGGATGAAGTGGTCCGCGAGGCCCTCGACCTGCCGGCTGAGCGTTTCGCCGCGGTTTCCGGACCGAACTTGAGCAAGGAGATCGCCGACCGTCAGCCGGCCGCCACGGTCGTCGCCTGCGAGAATCTGGACAATGCGCGCAAGGTGGCGTCCGCCTGCACGACCAGTTACTTCAAGGCGTTCATCACTTCCGACGTGATCGGACTGGAGATGTGCGGGTCGTTGAAGAACGTCGTCGCGCTCGCAGTCGGCATGGCCCGTGGAGCCGGATACGGCGAGAACACCGCCGCGATGATCGAGACGCGTGGACTGGCGGAGCTGACCGCGCTTGGCAAGGCCGCAGGTGCCGATCCGAAGACGTTCGCCGGTCTCGCCGGCGTGGGCGATCTGACCGCCACCTGCGGCTCGCCCCTGAGCCGCAATTACACGTTCGGCGCGAATCTGGGCAAGGGCCTGAGCGTCGAGGAGGCCACGAAGGTGAGCAACGGCGTCGCCGAGGGCGTGCCGACCACCGACGCCGTGGTCGCGCTCGGCGACGAGCTCGGCGTGCCGACTCCGCTCGCCTACGCGATGAGCCGCGTGCTGAACGAAGGCATATCCTGCCAGCAGATGCTCTCCGAACTACTCGGCACCGAGATCACCGAGGAGTAGGCTGCATTAACCACCCCCAGTCTCGCTGCGCTCGACAGCCCCCGTCAGCGGGGGCGTTAGCATATGCCCCGCAGCGAGACGGGGTGGTTCGCGCCATCGGCAAAGCTAATCTCACCGGTGCCCACCCTGCTGAGTTTGGCGGGTTTTGCAAGAGGCGAATTGTTACGGGACGGTGCGCCATCGCACGTATTAGGCTATGACCCAGTATGTGCAAAACATGGCATGGGAGGAAAACATGGCTGAAACGGCCAAGATTCGCGTTGTGGTGATGTATGGCGGCAAGGCCGACGAGCATTCGATTTCCTGCATTTCGACTGCCGGCGTGCTGCGCGCGCTTGACACCGACCGGTTCGAGCCGGTGCCGGTGGGCATCACCAAGCAGGGCCAGTGGATCGTGGACGGCGAGGACCCGCGCGGATGGGATATGGCCGACGGTCTGCCGGTCGTCGAGAAGACTCCCGGCTCGCGCGACGTCGTGCTGGACGTGGTGCTCGGGCAGGATGGCTTCTTCGCCCGCAATGACGACGGCACGCTGAGCTCGCTGGGGCACGTTGACGCGGTGCTGCCGGTTCTGCACGGCCCGTATGGCGAGGACGGCACGATTCAGGGTCTGCTGGAGATGATGGATGTGCCGTACGTCGGTTGCGGCGTGCTCGCGTCCGCCGCGTGCATGGACAAGCATTACACGAAGGTGCTGCTGGCCGCCGCCGGCATTCCGGTCGCTCCCGGCATCACCGTGGACGCGCGCGGCTTCGACGCGGCGTCGCGGTTCGCCGCTGATGCCGATGGTCTGCTCGCTCGGGTCGAGGAGGCCGGACTGGCGTACCCGCTGTTCGTCAAGCCGTCCCGCGCCGGATCGAGCTTCGGTGTGACCAAGGTGGAGCATGCCGGTGACGCCGCCGAGCTGGCCGCCGCCGTGTTCGAGGCGAGCCATCATGATTGGCGAATCCTGATCGAACAGGGCATCGACGCGCGTGAGATCGAGTGCGCGGTGCTGTGCCCGAAGGCCGGCAGTGAGCCGCAGGCCAGCTGGCCGGGCGAGATCGTGCTCGACAAGCGCAACAGCGGCGGCGACCAGTTCTACGACTTCGACAGCAAGTACATGGATTCGTCGGCGAGCCATGTGGAGGTGCCGGCGAATCTGCCTCAGGAGACTCTGCAGCAGGTGCGTGAGACCGCGGTCAAGGCGTTCAAGGCGGTGGATGGCGCCGGCCTGAGCCGCGTGGACACATTCGTGACACCGGACGGCGAGGTGATGGTCAATGAGATCAACACGATGCCCGGTTTCACGCCGATCTCCATGTATCCGAAGGCATGGGAGGCGACCGGCATCGGCTATACCGAGCTGATCACCAAGCTGATCGACGGCGTGCTGCGCTAGAAACCGACGGCACGGTTAGGAGAAACACTATGGGAAAACATGTTGGCGGCAAGCTGGTGCTTGCCGGAGCCGTAGCCGCGGGCGCCGCGGTCTGGGCCATCAAGCCGCGTTCGTTCAGCGACAAGCAGCGTCATTTCGTGCCGTCGGTTCCGGACGTATGGTATGCGCATCGTGGCCTGCATGACGCGGGATCGGGACTGACGCCGGAGTATGCGGCGCACAGCGGCGAGTATGTGGCGCTGGCGCGTCGCTGCGCATTGCGCGCAGGATACGGGACCGCTGACTTCAGCGGCTCGATCGCCCCGGAGAATTCGCTGGCTGCGTTCGCCGCCGCCTGTGAGGCTGGATTCGGCATCGAATTGGACGTGCAGCTCACCAAGGACGGCCGCGTGGTGGTCGTGCATGACGATAACCTGTTGCGCGTGGCCGGAGATCCGCGCAAGATCGCCGACCTGACGTATGAGGAGCTGTCGCGCATCCCGCTGTTCCCCGCGCCCGCGAAGCCGGGGGATGCCGAGGCGGCGCCCGTCGCCGACCCGGTGGCCGCCGCACAGTTCGCTCCGCAGGGCTACTACCAGCACGTGCCGCTGTTCGTCGACGTGCTGCGCGTGATCGCGGGACGTGTACCGGTGATCGTGGAGTACAAGTTCACCGACAACGCCGCGTGGGGCGAGCGGGCGGACGAGCTGATGGAGAAGGGCGACCAACTGCTGCAGGCGTATGACGGCCCGTATGTGATCGAGTCGTTCCATCCGGGCGCGGTCAACTGGTACAAGGAGCACCGTCCGGAGGTGTGCCGCGGCCAGTTGGCAGAGCCGGCGTCGCTCACCGGTACCGGGGTCAAGGAGTGGTTGGCCGGGATGTTGGCGTTCGATTGGATCTCCCGCCCGGACTTCGTGGCGTTCGACTGGCATGGCGGCCCCTCTCCGCAGCTGCGGGCCGCACGATGGATGGGCGCGGTACCGGTGTCGTGGACGGTTCGCAGCGCGGACGAACTCGCCGAATGCGACCAGTATTTCGACCGCCACATCTTCGAGTCGTTCGTTCCGGATAGCAAATAGTCCTTTTGTATAGTGCGTGCCCCCGTCGCGAAGCGACTGGGGGCATTAGCGTCCGTAAGTGCGCGCCGAAACGACAAGTGCGCGCACTTACGGACGCAAACAGACCCATTTGCGTCCGTAAGTGCGCAGAGTCGTCGTTCCGGCGCGAACATATGAACGCAAATCACCTTCGGTGAGCATCGCATCGGCCAGTTGGCTCTTCCGGCGCTCCAATAAGTAAGGTAAGTTAACAAATAGCGGAAGACTTCCGCGAGACAGTGTTGTCGCGACGGGGAAAGATCACTGTTCTTTGAGGGGATTTGCGCAGGTTTTTTCATGCATACCCATTGGTATATGGCGAAAATTTCTATTTTCCTTGGAAACTAATAAAGTTAACAACACACGTTCTTGTATTTTGTTAAGAGTGTTATCATAGAAAACTGAGACGCGCGTGTCGGGCTTCCGTCATGCGTATCCGCTCAAGGTTAAGCCTTAGTGCTCCATGATGAAGGTAAGGAAATATGAGAAAACGAGTGGTTTCAGTGGCCCTTGCGGTTGCGCTCGCTGTCGCCCCACTGGGGGTGGTCAGCACAGCGTCCGCCGCGCCGCTTTCTGCAAGTGATTTGCAGACTCTCGCGCTCCGTTCAGCGGCTAGCTCCAATGACGCGAACGCCAACGATGTCGCCACCGTCGCGGACGATGCTGCCGTGAACGGCTGGACGATTGACCGCAACACCGCCAAAGGCGGCGAAATTCTTGCAGCCGGCACTGGCGATTATGCAGGATGGACTCATTTCAAGTCCACCTCCGCCAACGGCAATGCCACCAGCAGCAGTGGCTATCCGGCTGTCGCCATTAGCGGCAAGACGATTGACCTGACTCGGGCTGGAGAGTTCTCCATCAAGGTCAAGTCCCCGCAGGCTGGTTCCGCGAACCGTTTCGGCTTCTACCTCGGCTACAAGGATCCGGGCAACGCCCTGTTCCTGGGCTATGACAAGGGGGGCTGGTTCTGGCAGAAGTATGCCGGCGGCAATGGCGATTGGTACAGCGGCACACGTGTCGCTGCCCCTGCCGCGAACGCTGAAATCACCGTCAACGTCTCCTGGACTGCCGCCAAGGTTGCCACGCTGACTATTGACGGACAGAAGGCGTTCGATGTGGATTACTCCTCGATGACCGCGCTGACCGACAAGCTCGCCATGAAGGCCGGCTCTTACTCCGGCACCAGCGAAGTCACTGATGTCTACTTCAAAAACTTCACCGTGGGTGAAGTCGCCAAGCACAACGTGACCGGCAAGGTCGTCGACGCCAGCGGCGCCGCCATCGCCGGCGCCGAAGTCGTCACCGGCAAGAACTCCGCCACCACCGCGGCGGACGGCACCTTCACCCTCACCGGCCTCGCCGCCGGCGACTACACGCTGACCGTGTCCGCCGAAGGCTACGATGACGCCACCAAGACCGTCACCGTCGCCGATGGCAATGCCTCAGTCGGCAACATCACGCTGAACAAGTCGGCCGAAGTCGCCACTGAGACGCTCTCCACCGCCGCCATGGACGTGCGCGTGAAGAAGAACTTCCCGTCCGTGTACGACTACACGATGAAGAAGCTCGACGGCAAGATCATGTACGGCCAGCCGAAGGACGTGCGCGTCATCACCATCAACGGCACCGACGTGACGCTGAAGGACTCCGACGTGACCTTCAAGAAGGTCAGCGCGACCGAGGCCCAGTACACGCTGAACGTCAAGAGCGGCAACAAGATCAACGCGGTCGTCACCGCGCAGATCAAGGTCGTCGACAATACGCTCAAGCTCAACGTCACCAAGATCGTGAACAAGGCGGATGACACCAAGACCGAGGCCGAGGAGAACCCGGTCCAGACGATTGCGTTCCCGAACCAGAGCCTCATCTCCGTGCGCTCCGGTCAGGACGGTGCCCAGTTCACCGGCGCCCGCATGTCGTCCGACACTGCCAGGCCCGGTGACACCAACTTCGACATCACCGCCGACACCACGGTCAGCAATGCGAACGACTACACCTACGGCTTCGTCTCGGGCAATGGCCTGAGCGCCGGCCTGTGGTCCAACTCCGAGCACGACGGCACCACCGTCGGCAACACCGTCGCCGGCGGTGCGAGGAACACCCGCGTGCTCACCTCCACCCAGAAGGTCGGCAAGGCCACCTCCTTCGGTCTGGGCACTGCACCGTGGTACTACCACCGCGTCGTGACCGACACGAAGAAGAACACCTACACCGTCGAAGAGACCGACATGCCGAAGATGGCCGTCGCCATCGCCGGCGACGAGAACGAGGACGGCACGGTCAACTGGGAAGATGGCGCGATCGCATACCGCGACATCATGAACAACCCATACAAGTCCGAGGAAGTGCCCGAGCTGGTCGCATGGCGCATCGCCATGAACTTCGGCTCCCAGGCGCAGAACCCGTTCCTGACCACGCTTGACAACGTCAAGAAGGTCGCCCTCAACACCGACGGCCTCGGCCAGTCCGTGCTGCTCAAGGGCTACGGCAACGAAGGCCACGACTCCGGCCATCCGGACTACGGCGACATCAACACCCGCGCCGGCGGCGCCGCGGACATGAACACCCTGATGGAGAAGGGCACCAAGTACGGCGCCCGCTTCGGCGTGCACGTCAACGCGTCCGAAATGTACCCGGAAGCCAAGGCCTTCAGCGAGGACATGGTGCGTCGCAACTCCAGTGGCGGCCTGAGCTACGGCTGGAACTGGCTGGATCAGGGCATCGGCATCGACGGCATCTACGATCTCGCCTCCGGCATGCGCAAGTCCCGCTTCGCTGACCTCAAGAGCAAGGTCGGCGACAACATGGACTTCATCTACCTCGACGTGTGGGGCAACAACACCTCCGGCGCCGAGGACTCGTGGGAAACCCGCAAGATGAGCCAAATGATCAACCAGAACGGCTGGCGTATGACCACCGAATGGGGCGCCGGCAACGAGTATGACGCAACCTTCCAGCACTGGGCCGCCGACCTTACCTACGGTGGTTCCGCCATGAAGGGCGAGAATTCTCAGGTCATGCGCTTCCTGCGCAACCACCAGAAGGACAGCTGGGTCGGCGACTACCCGTCGTACGGCCAGGCCGCGAACGCCCCGCTGCTCGGCGGCTACAGCATGAAGGACTTCGAAGGCTGGCAGGGACGCAACGACTACGCCGCGTACATCAGGAACCTGTACACGCACGACGTGTCCACCAAGTTCATCCAGCACTTCAAGGTCGTCCGCTGGGTCAACAGCCCGCTCGACGCCACCTCCGTGAAGGATGCCTCCGTCAACAACGGCAACGAGCAGATCACGCTGAAGGACGACCACGGCAACGTCGTCGTCCTGTCCCGTGGCTCCAACGACACCAACAACACCGCGTACCGCAACCGCACCATCACGCTCAACGGCATCACCGTGGCGTCCGGCGCGGTCTCCCCGGGCAACAGCAACACCGTCAAGGGCACTGAGTCCTACCTGCTGCCGTGGCTGTGGGACGTGAACACCGGCAAGCTCGTCAAGTCCTCCGATGAGAAGCTGTACCACTGGAATACCCAGGGCGGCACCACCGAGTGGACCCTGCCGAAGGATTGGCAGAACCTCGCCTCCGTCAAGGTGTACCAGCTCACCGACCAGGGCAAGACCAACGAGAAGACCGTCGCCGTCTCCGGCGGCAAGATCTCGCTGACCGCCGAGGCCGAGACCCCGTACGTCGTGACCAAGGGCTCCGAGAAGCAGATCTCCGTCAAGTGGAGCGAAGGCATGCACGTCGTGGACGCCGGCTTCAACGGCGGCCAGAACACCCTCAAGGACAACTGGGCCGTCTCCGGCACCGGCAAGGCCGAGGTCGAAGGCACCAACAACGCCATGCTGCGCCTGACCGGTGACGTGAAGGTCTCCCAGAAGCTCACCGACCTGACCGCGGGCAAGCGTTACGCGATCTACGTGGGCGTGGACAACCGCACCAACTCCCCGGCCAAGATCACCGTGACCAACGGCACCAAGGTCCTCGCCACCAACGAGACCGGCAAGTCGATCGCCAAGAACTACATCAAGGCGTACGGCCACAACACGTACTCGAACACTGAAGGCGGCAGCAGCTACTTCCAGAACATGTACGTGTGGTTCGTGGCTCCGGAAAGCGGCGACGTCAAGGTGACGCTCTCGCACTCCGGCGCATGCGACAACACCGACCATGTGTACTTCGATGACGTGCGCGTGCTTGAGAACGGTTACAAGGGCCTGACGCTCAACGCTGACGGCACCCTGAAGACGCTCACCAACGACTTCGAGGACAATGCCCAGGGCATCTGGCCGTTCGTGGTCTCCGGCTCCGAAGGCGTCGAGGACAACCGTATCCACCTGTCCGAGCTGCATGACCCGTTCACGCAGGCCGGCTGGGATGTCAAGAAGATGGACGACGTGCTCGACGGCAAGTGGTCCGTCAAGGCCAACGGCCTGATCCAGAAGGGCACGCTGATCTACCAGACGATCCCGCAGAACGTCAAGCTGGAACCGGGCGAGACCTACAAGGTGTCGTTCAAGTACCAGTCCGGCTCCGACGACATCTACGCCATCGCCACCGGTGACGGCGAGTACAACGCCAGCACCGTCAAGCTCACCAACCTGAAGAAGGCCCTGGGCGAGGACGGCACGGCCGAGTTCGAGATCACCGGTTCCATCACCGGCGACAGCTGGTTCGGCATCTACTCGACCTCCACCGCTCCCGACCTGCAGAACACGTCCGATTCCGCCGCCAACTTCGGTGGCTACAAGGACTTCGTCCTCGATGACCTGAAGGTCGAGCACGTGGCATCCGCCGAGCACACCAAGGCCGACGCCGAGGCGAAGCTCAAGGAAGTCAAGGACACCTACGACGGCAAGAGCGGCGACTACTCCGCCGAAGTCTGGACCACGTACGTGAACACGGTGGCCGAGATCGAGGCGCTCATCGCCAAGGATAAGCCCGACTACACCACCGCCTACAACAAGGCTGTGGCGCTGGCCGAGTACATGAAGAACGCACCGGGCGACGACTCGAACGATGCGTACGACGTGGCGACCGACGCCTACACCGTCGAGGCGGGCAGCCAGCAGGCACTGTCGGGCGGCAATGAGGGCCCGGCAAGCCTCGCCCAGGACGGCAATGCCGGCACTCACTGGCACACCTCCTGGAGCGCCAACGCAGTGTCCGCCGGTACCGCCTGGTATCAGTTCAACCTGAACGAGCCGACGACCATCGACGGTCTGCGTTACATGGCCCGCAGTGGCGGCGCGAACGCGAACGGCAAGATCAAGAAGTACAAGATTACGCTGACGCTGTCCGACGGCACCACCAAGGACGTCGTCACCAATGGCACGTTCACCACGACCAGCGGTGTCTGGCAGAAGGTCAAGTTCGACGCGGTCAAGAACGTCACCAAGGTGCGCATCACCGCTCTCGAAACCGCGGGACAGTCCGCGGGCGAGGTGAACACGTACGCCTCCGCTGCCGAGCTGCGTGTCACCACGGTTCGCGACGTGCCGAGCACCGAGGTCAAGGTCAACAAGTGCGATCTGCAGAACCTGTACGATGACGCTTCCGCCCTGACCGAGGCCACCTACACCGCCGACACCTGGAAGGTGCTCGTCGCCAAGCGCGACGCCGCCAAGAAGGTGCTGGACGACGAGAACGCCACCGCGCACGACGTGGCTCTCGCCTACCAGAACCTGAAGGATGCCATCGCCGCCCTGGAAGAGCGCGTGGACACCTCCAAGCTCGCCGGCCTGGTCGCCGATGCCGAGAAGCTCAAGGAATCCGCGTACACCAAGGATTCGTGGGCCGCGTTCAAGAAGGCTCTGGATGCCGCCAAGGCCGTCCTGAACAATGCGAACGCCACCAAGGCTGACGTCGATGCCGCGTACAACGCGCTGAACGCCGCGATGAAGGCCCTGAAGCCCGCCTCCTCCAAGCCGACTCCGAACCCGGAGACGACCGACAAGAGCAAGTTGCAGGCCACCATCGATCAGGCCAAGGCCCTGGATCTGAGCGGTTACACGAAGAAGTCCGCCCAGGCCGTGCGTGACGCCCTCGCCAAGGCCCAGAGCGTCCTCGCCGATGACAACGCCACCCAGGCTGACATCGACGCCGCGCAGAAGGCCCTCGCCGACGCGATCGCCGCACTGGAGAAGGCCGATGCCAACGGCAACGCCATCTCCAAGACGGGTGCGAACGTCGCCGTCATCGGCATGGCCGGCATGATGCTGGTCGCCGCCGCTGGCGCGGTGTTCATCGCCCGCAAGCGCGCCGAGTGATATATAAGTAAATAGAAAAAGGGAGGTCGCCCTGTGGCGGCCTCCCTTTTTTTGTATTTGGCGCACCACGACTCTCTACCCTGCCCCGCTGGCGGGGGCAGGGTCGTGCATACCGTTTGTTTGGTTTGTCGTCGAAGGGGGGCGTTGGTTTTTCGAGGGGGTCAGTTTCCGGGTAGGTCGTGCGAGGGTCGCGCGAGAGGAAGGGGAGCGGTCGTGATGAGCCGCATCTATGAGAGGACGGTCATGTCGGTGACCGCGTTCGACAATCGGGACATCATCTCATGCGTGAGTTGCCTCATGCGGGCGTATACAGATGACAGCATGATTGACGTTGCTACCGGGAAGCGGATAGCGGGTAGCACGTTTTATATGCCTAGCAAAGAATACGAATGCCATGATGTCGCTTGATTCTGCCGCGTCCCGCTTGCGAGTGTGACGGATGTTGTTTGAACACAAAAGGGGAGGCCGCCCTGTGGCGCCTTCCCCTTTTGTGTTCAATCCGTTATGGATGGTCAGGACCGCGTCATTCTGCCCCCGCCAGCGGGGGCAAATATGTAGTCCCTTGTTTTATATTTCAGGCGTAGATGTTTCTCGGGCGCATGTCCTCCGGCAGGCCCTCCAACAGTGTCGCCACGGAGCCTTCCTCGAAGACGGAGCGGATGCCTGCGGCTAGCAGCGGCGCCACCGACAGCACGGTCATGTTATCCAGGCGCTTCTCCTGCGGCACTGGCACAGTGTCCATCAGGATGATTTCGCGGGCGCCGCAATCGCGCAGGCGCTCCACGGCCGGGCCAGACAGCAGACCATGCGTGGCGACCAGAGTCACCGAGGCGGCGCCGGAGTTGCGCAGCGTGCGCACGGCCTCGCAGATTGTGCCGGCGGTGTCGATCATGTCGTCCACCACCACGCAGTCGCGCCCCTGCACGTCGCCGATGATGCCATGCGCTTCGGCATGGTTCGGGCGCGTGATGTCGCGAGTCTTGTGGATGAACGCGAGTGGGAGCCCGCCCAGCTTGGCGGCCCACTGCTCGGAAACCTTGATGCGGCCGGCGTCGGGGGAGACGATCGTCGCCTTGTCCATAGGCACGTGGCTGCGCACGTAGTCGATCAGCACGGGCATGGCGGTCAAATGGTCGACCGGGCCGTCGAAGAAGCCCTGCTCCTGCGCGGCATGCAGGTCGACGGTGACCAGACGGTTCGCCCCCGCGGTGCGGAACAGGTCGAACATCAGGCGGGCGGTGATCGGCTCGCGGCCCTGATGTTTCTTGTCCTGACGGGAGTAGCCGAGGAACGGTGCCACGACGGTGATGGACTTGGCGGAGGCGCGCTTGAGGGCGTCGATCATCAACAGTTGTTCCATCACCCACTTGTTGATCGGGTTGGTGTGGCACTGCAGCACGAACACGTCGGCGCCTCGAACCGGCTCCGCGAACCGCACATACATCTCACCGTTGGCGAAGTCGTATGCGGTGGTGGGCAGCACGTTGATGCCGAGATATTGAGCCACTTCATTGGCAAGCTCAGGGTATGCGCGGCCCGTCACCAAGGCCAGTCGCTTATCGGGTGTGCCCTCAAGGATCGCCGACATGTTTTTCCGCTCTTTCCGTCGATAGTTTCGTTACCGTTCACCGTGGTGATACGTTGCCGTACACAAACCTTATCCAATATACAAGAACCCGCCGTCCCAAGAGGAACGGCGGGTTGCGATGCTCACGGATTCTTCCACTTACGGCACGGTGCGCGCAGCAGGTGCCCCGTGCCGGGCGAAATCATTCCGATCAGTCCTCGTCCAGCGTGATGTCCAGCTTGTCGCCGTCCAGCGTGAACTGTCCGCTGATGCTGAAGCTGGTGGAACTGTCCGTCGGCTCCCAGGAGTCGTCATAGTTCTTGTACTCGTACGCCACCTTGGCTTCGCCGCCGTACACGTAGAAGCTGCCCGAGTCGATGCTGAGGTCATCAGTGGTGACGGTCGGGTATTCGGTGATGTTCCATGCGATGTTGCGGTAGTCGTCATCGGAACCGTACATGCTGAACGGGCAGCCTTCAGGCTGTGCATCCGTGGACTTGGCGCAGGTATCCAGCTTGTCCTTGATCTTCGCGTTGATCTCGTCTGCCAGAGCGTCGGTCGGCTCGGCAGAGATCGAGGCGGAGGATTCGGAGGAGGTGGTCAGCGTCGTCGAATCCGCGGTCAGATACTTCGACGTGACCGGTTCCACCGTGTACGAGCCCGGATACACCTTGAAGGTGTAGGTGCCGGAATCGGATGCTGTGGCGTTCTTCGCGCCGACCTTGACACCGTTGACGGTGAAGTTGGTGATGGCCGGTGACGCGTAGACGGAGATCTCCTTGACCAGCGGCGTCGTGATGTTCCAGTTCTTGAAGATCAGGAACTTGGATCCGTTCGGCGCGACCGTCAGAGTGTCGGTCATGGACTTGCCGCCCAGCGTGTACGAGATCCGCATCGTGCGGGAGCCGTCCGCGTTGTCGGTGGCGGAGATGATGCGCTGGTTGCTGATCGTGGTCTTGTCGCCCTTGGAAGCCGCATTGGTGAGCAGCGTGCGCTTGCCGTTGGCGACCTGCGGATCGGAGATGCCGTTGGCCTTGTCATAGTCGCCGGACGCGATGGCCGACAGGTAGCTCTTCACGGTGTTATCGGCGCTGAACACGGTGGAGTTGACCACTGCGTAAGCGATACCGAGCAGGGCAAGCACGCCGACGATGGCGCTGATGATGATGGCCAGCTTCTTCTGCTGCGGGGTCATGGCCTTGGCTGCAGCCGGGGCGGCGGGAGCAGCCACCGGAACGGGGGCGACAGGTGCAGCTGCAGGAGCGCCGGCAGGAACTTGGACAGTCGGGGCACCACCTTGGGCCTGAAAGGCCGCGGCGTCGGTGCCGGCAGCGGGAACCCCCTGAACCGGAGCACCGGGAACGGGAACGCCCTGAACCGGGATGCCAGCTGCGGGCGCGGTCGGCGCTCCGGTGCCGGCACCAGGCTGTCCGCCGAAGGACTGCTGCGGGCCGGTGTAGCCGACGGCCGCGGCGACCTGTGACGGGAAGCGACCGAAGTGCGCTCCGCATGCCGCCGCATACGCGGTGACCTCGGCGGGCGTCGGGCGGACCGTGCCGCCGACGAACAGCTTCCATGCGCCGCCCATCGACAGCACCATGGCCGGGCCGAATGTCAGCGCCACCACCTCGATCAGGAACGACCATACGGCCGCGACGAGGAAGTACCATGCCGCGATGTTCAGCGACGCGTCAGAGGTATCGGACTGCATGGTGTAACCCAGCGTCGCGGACGTGAACAGGAACGTGACGATCAGCCAGATCACCAGCGTGGCGACCGGAGACTTCCACGAGTGCTGCCATCCCGCATATGCCGGATCATAGATGTTGCGGGCCGCGGTGCGCAACGCAATGTAGAACGTGGTGATAAGGAACACCACGAATACCAGCCACAGCTGCCACGGTGCGCTGATGGAGCCGACGTACTGGTTCGAGATACCGAACAGCGACAGGTTAGCGATATTACCGCTGGCCGTGATGCCGACCGCGCCGAACGAGCCGAGTGCGAACGTCAGGAACGAAAGGTACGGCAGCAGAATCGGGAACAGCATGAACATCTGGCCGTTGTGCAGGCTGCTGGACAGCATGATCAGGCAAATGAAGCCGATCACCGTGAACACGACCGCGTAGATGAACGCCGCGTCAAGCAACGTGCGCACGAAGCCGCGCGTGCGGTGAGCCCACTTCCAGGCCGCGGTGAACACGTTGTTGGAATCCGAGGCGTACTGGGCGAGCAGATAGCCGAAGAACGCGCCGATCGCGGCGAGCAGCAGCGTCATGAAATACGTACGGGCGGAGACGCCGGTCAGGATGACCTTGGCCTGAATGCCGCCCATGCTGCCGGCTCCCAGCGCCAGCGGGAAGATCGCGGCGAGAATCAGATAGACGAATCCCATCACGACGCCGACGATGACGCTGCTGACGATGCCGGTCCACTTGAACCGGATGGCGAACTTACGCGCGAACCAGTATGCGCCGAACGCGGTGCCGAGAACCAGCGCCACGCCGGAAAGACCGGCAGGCATCCATAGATGGCCGGACACGCCGAAGGACGACAGGGAGAGGTTGCCTCCGGTGATGTTGGGCGACAGTTGACCGGATACGCCCAGAACCATCACCAGAATCAGGAACTGGAAGAAGTTCGGCGTCACCGTGCCGGAACCGCTGGCGTCACTCATCATGCCGGACAGGCCGGGGACCATGCTCAGCTTGGACGCCCATGATGAGCCGGCCGACAAGAAGAAGATGGAGCCGATCAGGGCCAGCGCCATCGCGCCGATCAAGCCGAAGGCAAGGCTGATTGCGGCGGTCTGCAGCGAACGCGCGGAGAACAGCTCCTTGAACATCGGGTTGGGGACGAACTGCTGCGGAGCGCCGGGCTGAACCGGGGCGCCGGGTGCGCCGGGGGTAACGGGGGCAGGTGCGCCGGGGACGGGAGCACCAGGCGCGGGCGCAACAAAAGTGCCGGGAGCCGGTGCTGCAGCCGCAACAGGTGCGGCGGCGGGAACTTCTCCGGCCGGAGCGGCGACTGGCACTTCTGCCGCCGGGACGGGAGCTGCAGGAGCTTCTTGTGCGGGGACTGGTTCGGGAATCGCCGGGAAGGCCGGCTCGGCCGCGGGCTGTGCCGCGCCGGGGAATGCGGGTGCCGGCTCGGGCTGCGGTGCCGCGGCCTGCGGGGCCGGTACGGGTTCAGGGAATGCGGCGACGGGAGCGGATGCTTCCGGCTGAGGCGCGGCTGCGGTGCCGTGTGGAGCGGAGCTGAGCACGGTCGAATCTTCGACGTTGTCGTTGCTGTTTGCTGCGGCGACCGCGAGCGTCTGCCCGCATTGCGTGCAGAATCGTGCGGCGCTGGACAGCGTGGCGCCGCAGTGAGGACATATCATAACAAGCCCCTTTCTTGGTTTGCTCTTCCCTCCTTATTGTACAGTCGCCACGTCATCTTCAGCAGCTTATTCGCGGTATTTGGGCGGGGCATATAAGGTATGTTTTCGCCCCCATCGGGCAGGTAATCCGATATCCGATAGGGGCGAAAACATGCCAATGCATTCTCTGTGCCTGTGGCGTCATCTGTCCATGAATACGTTGCCGTTGGCGGCGAGGCATGCCAGCACTTCCGGTTTCTTCATGTCATACGTCGTGTTGACGGTCTCTCCGGGAGCGGCATGACCCATTGCGTTCGCCTCCTTCTCGTATTGTTCGACGGTGTAGGATTTCGGCACCAGCCCGGCGCGCTTAAGGCAATCGACTGCCCCCTCCTTATGAGACGCATACAGATTGGGATTGCCGACTTGCGCCATATACAACGCGTCCACCGAATCCACGGTGGCGATTCCACACGCGTTCAAGTCCTTGGCCTTTTTTTGGATGTAGTCAAGGTCATCGGCTTTATCTGAAGGCAGTATGTCTCCCTGCGGCTGCTGGATGCCGTTGGAGTAAGTTTTCAGTGTCGGCCTCGGATAGCCCTTGTCTTGGACGCACGTGATGTATCGGCTCCATGCGGCCTTGTAATCGGACAGACTTATTTTGCCGCTTGTCGCGGCCTTGCGCAGTGTCGCTTTCTGCGCGGGGTCCATTCCGGAGTCCTGGCCGAGCAGCTGCGTCGCATAAGCCTGCAAAGATGAGGCGAGACGGTTCCCGCCCGAGCCGGAATCCGTTGCTTGGTTCGTGTTCCGTGCCGTGCCGCATCCGCACAGCATCGCAATGGAAAGCGTAATGACGGCGATGACGGCGATGGCCATCGTCGCCGTACGACGGGATGCCGGAATATGCCCCATTCTTACTCCGATCTGCATGATAATCTCCTCTTCGAAATTTCATCGATCTTTAATTTTAATATCTGAAAGACATCTCGATCAAATGGTTGCGGACGTCATTTGGTGTCCGTATCGCAGTATATTTGCAGGGGAATGCTGTCATGCAGTGTAACGTTGAGCGCAGGATAGTCACGAGGAGAGATTATGCGGTGTTCCCGTTGTGGTGCGAATGTCGTTGAGGGCGATAGATTCTGCGAGAACTGCGGGGCGCCCGTAGCCGTGCAGGCGGGTCCCGTGTGCCCGGTGTGCGGTCAGCAGTCGGAACCCGGCATGCGGTTCTGCCAGCAGTGCGGTGCCGAGCTGTCCGCCGGCCCGCAGCCCGCACAGCCGGCCCAGTCGGATGACGACGGCCCGACCATGCTGAGTCAGTCCCCTCTGCTGAAGCCGCCGTTCCAGGCACCGCAAGCAGGAGTGCCTGGAACGGGGCAGGATGACCAGTTCCAGCAGACCATGCAATCCGATTGGACCGTGCCATCTACTCAGCCGCAATCTGCGCAGCCGGTGCCTGCTGCACAGCCTTATCAGGCTGTTCAGCAGTACGCGGGGCAATACGGTGCCGCCCAGCCCGGTGCCGTCTTCCCGCCGCAGGCCGTGCAGCCGCCAGCCCAACCGTCACGGCCTGGAGAGTCCGCCGGCAAGGGCAAGAAGAAGACCGCGCTGATCGTCGGCATCATCATCGCCGTACTCGTCGTGGCGCTTGCCGCCGGATTCGGCGTCTGGTGGTTCATGCTGCGTGATTCCGGCACCCAATCGGCTCAGACGCAGTCGACATCCCAGCAGAGTGGCAAGACCAAGTCCGGCGACAGCAAGGCCGCGAAAGACGACAAGCCCTGCACTGCTGCGCCCGATGCCGAGCTGAGTTCCGTCGACCACAGCGACGCCAATCTCGTCGCGCAGCTGCAGCTCACTTCCAACTGCGCGTCGACGAAGGACGGCGACACGGCGGAGTTCAAGGAATCCGACGTCAAGGTCAGCATCAAGGACGATGAAGGCAATGTCATCGCCTCGGCCGTCTTCGACTTCTCCAAGCAGCCGGTCAAGTTCAATGGCGAGACGGCCAACGTCGCGCTCGAATTCACCACGAGGCAGTACTGGCGCCCGTACGACCAGATCGAGACCGGCAGCGCCGAGGTCATCCTGCAGACCGGTCAGAGCGGCACCGGCGAGGCGGGCAGTGCGGACGGCGACGCGTTGGCAGGCTCCGACATCGACAGCGAGGACGCCGAGCGGTACGCGCAGCTTGCGTTGAGCTGGCAGCTCAAGCATGACGAATCCGCCGCATCCCGCTTCTACACCACCTACACCACGCAGCTGTCCAGCAAGAAAAACGACATGAAGGCCGACGGCAAGACCTGGCATTACGTGGACATCTACGAGCAGTTCCTGCAGCAGCGCATCAAGCACAAGAACGCGATCCTGATCTGGTCCGGCGATTACCCGACGTACACGAAGGCCGACGCTTCGACCGCGTATTACGTGATCCTGTCGGGTGATACGGTCGACTCGGTGAAGGCCGGCGACGCATGGTGCAAGTCGAACGGCTATGGTGCCGCGGATTGCGCGGTCGTGGATTTGCAGTAGGACGGATTACTCCCCAGTCGCTTCGCGACAGCCCCCGCAAGCTGTCGCGGGCATGGCGTAGCTTAGAGAAGTTGCTGTTTTCAGCAGCGCGTATACACACTCCTGCCATGGATAGTCCATGGCCGACTAGTCCGAAGGAGGTGGGTGATGTCTGCGCATAAGTACGAACTGATGTTCATTGCCGATCCTGAGCTGGATGAGCGCGGTCTGAAGAAGTTGACCGAGCAGTATCTGGAGCTCGTCACCAAGGAAGGTGGTTCCGTTGAGAACACCGATATTTGGGGACGTCGCAAGCTCGCTTACGAGATTGACGGCAAGACCGAAGGCAACTACGTGGTGGTCAACTACACGACCACTCCCGAGGTCAGCGCCGAGCTCGATCGTGTGCTCAACCTGAACGAATCCGTCGTCCGCACGAAGATTCTTCGTAAAGACGCCAAGTAAGCCGTATGAGTTTCTGATTGTTCGCGACTCGCTGAACCAAAGGTAAGAAGGTAAGTCATGGCAGGCGAAACCATCATCACCGTGGTGGGCAACCTCACGGCAGATCCCGAACTGAGGACCACGGGAAACGGCGCTTCCGTCGCCAGTTTCACCATCGCCTCTACCGCGCGTACCTACAATCGCAACACCGGGCAGTTCGAGGACGGCAATGCGCTGTTCATGCGCTGCTCCGCCTGGCGCGATCTCGCCGAGCATTGCGCCAGCACGCTGTCCAAAGGCATGCGTGTCATCGCGCAGGGGCGTCTCCAGCAGCGCTCGTATCAGGCGCAGGACGGCTCGAACCGCACCGTCATCGAGATGACGATTGATGAGATCGGCCCGTCGCTGCGTTACGCGACCGCGCAGGTCACGCGCACGTCCAGCGGCAACGGCCAAGGCGGATTCGCCGGCCGTGGCAATGGCGGCAATGGCGGATTCAACGCCGGTCAGGGCAATGGCGGCGGTTTCGGCGGCAACGCCGGCGGCTACCAGGGTGGCCGTGGCAATGGCGGCTTCAGCGGTGGCTATCAGGGTGGCGGCAATGGCGGCTACCAGGGTGGCGCGTCCGCTGCGGGCAACGCCGGCCAGAGCGCCGCGCCCGCGACCGATCCGTGGGGCACGTCCGGCGATGCCGGCTCGTCCTTCGGTTCGTTCGGTGGCTCGTCCGATTTCGGTGGCGATTCGCAGGAACCCGAGTTCTGATGCCCGTCCGCGGCCATATGAAGCCGCGCGACGCACGTAACAATCCAGAAGCAAGCATTCAATCGTAATTTTCAAGGAGAACATCATGTCACGTAAGAGGCCGCAACCGCCGGTCAAGCCGTTCAAGA